>JGI24709J26583_10001266_pt1 | contig 21516 bp, 17 predicted proteins | sample BioPla2DNA1_FD_26583 | JGI IMG/M metagenome (IMG submission 26583) | reverse complement strand
AGGAATAATCCATTCAGATCAAGGTTCGGTATATCTTCAAACAGCATATAAAAAATATATGGAGAAAAAAGGATATAGAGTAAGTATGTCAAGAAAAGGAGCATGCTGGGAAAATAGTCCGATAGAAAATTGGTTTTCTCAACTAAAAGAAGAACATTTAAGAAATATAGGAATAAAGAATCGAGAAGAAACTAAACAAGAGATAAAAAAATACATTGAATGGTATAACACTCAACGTATTCAAAAATCCCTTGGATACAAACCACCTATATTATATAAATAAATGTTTTTTATTTAATATCTACTTGACAGGTAGAAGTATCAAGTCTATTTCTTTATTATTCTTTCAAAGCATCTTCTAGTTCTTTTTTATTCATTTTAGTATAACCTTTTATACCTTTTTCTTTTGCAAGCGCTCTTAGTTCAACAATTGATTTTTCTCCTGTATTTTCTTCGGTTGGCATTTTGCCTTTTTCAACTAAGTAATCAATTTGTTCTTTTGTAAGTGTTTCATGTTCAATTAATGTTTCTGCAATTAATTTTAAAAGATCCATGTTTTCATTAATGATTTGTTTTGCCTTTTCATAACAATCATTAATGATTTTCCTCATTTCAACATCTATTTCATGTGCTACTTCATTAGAAAAGTTACGACTTTTTGTATAATCTCTTCCTAAGAAAACTCCTTCATCTTGATGTTCTAGTTGAATAGGACCTAAATCACTCATCCCATATTCAGTAACCATACTTCTTGCAATTTTAGTAGCTTTTGAAAAGTCATTGTGAGCTCCTGTTGTAATTTCACCAAATACCAATTCTTCTGCTACCCTTCCTCCTAGAAGACCTGTAATTCTTTCCATCAATTCTCTCTTTGTTTGCGTATATCTTTCTTCTTTTGGAACCATCATGGCGTAACCGCCAGCATAACTTCTTGGAATAATTGTTACTTTTTGAACATCATTAGCATCATTTAGTTTTAAACCTAAAACCACATGTCCCGCTTCATGATGCGCTACTAAACTCTTTTCTTTTTCTGTATATTTTTTACTCTTCTTAGCTGGCCCCATTAAAACTCGGTCTGTTGCTTCATCTACTTCAGACATTGTAATAGCTTTTTTGTTTCTTCTTACTGCAAGTAATGCTGATTCATTGAGTAGATTTTCCAAATCCGCTCCACTAAAACCAACTGTTCTTTTTGCAAGATTTTTAAGTGTTACAGAAGGTGCTAAGATTTTGTTTTTTGCATGCACTGCTAAAATTTCTTCTCTTCCTTTAGCATCTGGTAAATTAACTGTTATTTGTCTATCAAAACGCCCAGGTCTTAGTAATGCTGGATCTAAAACGTCTGGTCTATTTGTTGCAGCAATAATTATTATACCTTCATTAGCTCCAAATCCATCCATTTCAGTAAGTAATTGATTAAGTGTTTGTTCTCTCTCATCATGTCCTCCACCTAATCCTGTTCCTCTTTGACGACCTACAGCATCTATTTCATCTATAAATATTAAACATGGTGCTGTATGTTTTGCTTGTCTAAACATATCACGAACACGACTTGCACCAATACCAACAAATAATTCAACAAAGTCAGATCCACTTATGAAGTAGAAAGGTACNCTTGCTTCACCTGCTACAGCTTTTGCAAGNAATGTTTTACCAGTTCCTGGAGGACCTACTAAAAGAACTCCCTTAGGTATTCTTGCACCTAACGCTTGGAACTTTTTAGGATTCTTTAAGAAATCAATTAATTCACTAACCTCTTCTTTTTCCTCTTCTAATCCCGCAACATCTTTAAATGTAACTTTATTAGTATCTTCATTTAATTTTGCTCTACTCTTTCCAAAGTCAAGCGATTTGTTTGCACCACCCATTTGTCTTGTAAAAAAGAAGAAAGCAAATCCTATTAAAGCAATTATTGGTAATACATTTACTAAGAAAAGCAATAATGTACTAGATTCAGGATCCGTATTAGTTTCAAATTTAAAATCAGCATCTTCCCTTGCTAGTAATATTCTACTCATTACCTCTTCAGAAAATGGAACTCTAACAAAGAAACTCTCCTTTTTGTCATAACCTTCTATTTTTCCACTTATTTCATACACTTTAGCTCTATCCCTTGGTGTAATCTCAATCTCTTCTATTTCATTATTAACTAAATGTCCTTCAAACTCATCATATGTTAGAACATTTACTTTTTGGCCTGCAAAATCTAATGCAATTAATATAAATAACGCAAAAACTGCTAGCAATATATATGGCATTATTCCTTTTTTAACATTTTTATTTATTTTCATAAATTATCTCCCTTCAGTAATACTTAATTATTATATCATAATTTTCTTTTTTTGATTTATCATATTTAGACTTTTTTAGTCCAGGTAACCACAAAATATTATCATTATCATCTATCAAAACGGGCCATCTTTCTCTTTCTTTTATACTAATTTTTTCATTAATGAAAATATCTTTGATTTTTTTTCGACCAGATAACCCTTTTACCTCCATTACATCACCGTCTTGCTTACTTCTTACATATAATGGCATCGTTATTTCTTTACTATTCAAACGACAAATAAAATTGCTTTTTTCATCATTATCGGATATCATTTCTATTTTTTTTCCATTAGGAAGTTTAACACAATCATTGAATTTTATTTTATAACGTTCTTCTTTTTTCAACTCCCCTTCAAAGGTTATTTCATCATATGCCTTGATTGCTTTTAAATCATTAGGTAAATAAACGTATGTATTTGGTTTTTCTGAATTAATTAGGTCTACTAAGACTTTTTTATTTACATCTGTAATTAAAGTTAAATCATTTTTATATTTTTCTTGCATAATATAATTTATTATTCTATCTTGAATTACCTCGTCATTCTTTTTAAATTTTTCTATATATATAACATTATCTTTAAAGACTTTTTTTATTTCCTTTTTTGATTGTTCTTCTATATAACGATTAGATTCAATCAACAGTTCACTAAACTTAAAAAATTTTTCATGTACATTAGCATCTTCTTTTTTCAGAAAAGGTAATACATATTTGCGATATCTATTTCTAGTAAAATCATCAGACGTGTTGCTCTCATCATTTGCATAGTCAACGTCAAACTCTTCAATATATTTTAAGATTTCATCTTTGGTNACATTTATAAGTGGTCTTANAATTTTATAATTGTTTTTTTNNGTCTCTTTTTCAAAACCAGCATAACCCTTGAGTGTTGAGCCTCTAACTATCCTCATTAGAATAGTTTCAATTAAATCATCAGCATGATGGGCTGTCATAAGATAAGTTGCATTATATTTATGAACCAATTGCTCAAAAAAAACATATCTTTTTGTTCTTGCCTCATTTTCAAAATTATTTCCTTGGTACTCTTCAATTGTCATAGACTCAAAAATAATTTTATTCTTCTTACAATATTTTTCCACCATTTTTGCTTCAGTGGCGCTTTCCTTACGTATATTGTGATTAACATGTGCGCATATAATATTTATAGCTTTTGTCTCTTTTAGAGTTAATAAAAGATGAAGAAGTGCCATAGAATCTGCCCCACCTGAAATAGCAGCTATAATAGTCGCATTTTCAGATATCTCTTTTTTTAAATAATTATATGCACTTTTCATCTTTCTCACCTCACATTTTATATATTGTAAAGCATTTTAGAAGATATATCAACTTAATTTTTAAGAACTTCCCTTAAATATTCGCCGGTATAAGAGTTGGGCGTATCTGCTATAACCTCTGGTGTTCCAACAGCTATGACAGTTCCTCCTAAATCTCCACCTTCTGGACCTAAATCAATGATATGGTCTGCTGTTTTTATTACATCTAAATTATGTTCTATTACTACAACAGTATCACCATTATCAACAATATTTGTTAATATNATTAATAATTTTTTAATATCATCTACATGCAGACCTGTTGTAGGTTCATCAAGGATGAACAAACTTTTTCCTGTTGGTTTTCTTTGTAATTCTTTAGCTAATTTGACACGGCTTGCTTCTCCACCTGAAAGAGTTGTAGCACTTTGTCCTAGTTTTATATAACCGAGTCCTACATCTAGTAATACTTTTATTTTATTTTTGATTTTTGCAACATTTTCAAAGAAAACATATGCATCCTCTACTGTCATATCCAAAACTTCAGCAATATTCTTACCTTTATATCTTATTTCTAAAGTTTCACTATTATATCTTGTTCCATTACATACCTCGCAAGGAACGTAAACATCTGGAAGAAAATGCATCTCTATTTTTTTAACTCCATCTCCATAACATGCTTCACATCTTCCGCCTTTTACGTTAAATGAAAACCTTCCTTTAGCATATCCTTTTATTTTAGCTTCCTTAGTATTTGCATAAAGTTCCCTAATGTCGTCAAAAGCACCGGTATAGGTTGCCGGATTACTCCTTGGTGTTCTACCAATTGGATCTTGCGAAATATTTATAACTTTGTCGATATAATCAAGACCCTTAATAGACGTAAATTGACCTGGTTTTCCCCTTGTCTTATAGAGATGAGAGGCAACAGCTTTATATAAAATTTCATCTACAAGTGACGACTTGCCGCTACCTGACACTCCTGTAACACATACAAATTTTCCAAGAGGAAATTTAACATTAATCTTTTTTAAATTGTTTTCTGCACAACCTTTGATTTCTATATATTTTCCATTCCCTTTACGCCTTTTAGTTGGAACTTCGATTTTCTCTTTTCCTGACAAATAACGCGCTGTCACACTCTCATCATTAGCCATAAACTCTTCAGGAGTTCCAGCAGCTATAACATAACCACCTTCACGACCTGCTTTAGGACCAATATCAATAATATAATCAGCTTGTAACATAGTGTCATGATCATGTTCTACCACAATGAGACTATTTCCTAAATCCCTCATCTCCATAAGTGAATTAATGAGTTTTTGATTATCCCTTTGATGAAGACCTATACTAGGTTCATCTAAAACATATAAAATACCACTTAGTTTTGATCCTATTTGTGTTGCAAGTCTAATTCGTTGTGATTCACCACCAGATAAAGTGGTTGCCGTTCTATTTAAATTTAAGTAGTTAAGTCCAACATTGACTAAAAATGTTAACCTGTTTTTTATCTCTTTTAGTAATAATCTTGATATTTCTTCTTTTTCTTTAGTTAATTTTAAGTTGTTAAAGAAAGTAAGAGAATCTTCTATGCTTAAATTTCCAACCTCATGGATGTTCTTATTTCCAATCAATACAGATAAAACACCTTCCCTTAACCTTGCACCAGAACAAGTTGGGCAGGTTTTTTCAATCATATACTCGCCTATCCAATCTCTTATGAATTCACTATTTGTTTCAATATATCTTCTTTCTAAATTTGATATTAAGCCTTCATATTGTTCTTTACTATTGTAAATATTTCCGCCACGACTCTTAAACTTAAATTCAATTATATCTTTTGATCCATATAAAATAATATCTAATTCTTTTCTTTTTAAATCGTTTATCTTTTTATTCATATCTATATTATAGTAATCACACAAAATTTCTAATTTTTGAATATATATATTACTATCATCCATGTTTTTAAGTGGCATAATAGCACCTTGATTTATACTTTTTTCTTTGTCAGGGATTAATAAATCCTCATCGATTTCTAATTTGAATCCTAATCCTTTGCAAGTCTCACAAGCTCCGTAAGGTGCATTAAACGAAAATAATCGTGGTTCTAATTCAGGCAGCGAAAAGTCACAATAAGGGCATGAAAAAATTTCACTTAAAATCATTTCTTTGCCACCTATTACATCTATTACTACCTTTCCATTTGCTAGTTTTAAAGCAAATTCTAAAGATTCGTATAGCCTGCTTCGTATATCTGATTTTATAACTAATCTATCTACTACAATATCTATATTATGCCTTTTATTTTTATCAAGTTCTATTTCATCATTTAAATCCCTAATCTCACCATTGACTCGAACTCTCGTAAATCCATTTTTGCGCACTTTATCTAAATCATCTTTATGAGTTCCCTTCTCGCCATGAATTATAGGACTTAAAACGACAATTTTTGTACCTTCATCAAGTTCTAAAATTTTGTTTGTCATCTGTTCAATAGTCTGACCGGCAATTTCAATGCCATGTGTAGGACAATGAGGAACCCCTATTCTTGCATATAAAAGTCTCATATAGTCATTTATTTCTGTTACTGTTCCAACAGTCGATCTTGGGTTTTTGTTGGTTGTTTTTTGTTCAATACTTATGGCCGGGCTAAGTCCATCTATGCTATCAACATCTGGTTTGTTTGTTCCACCTAAAAATTGCCTAGCATAGGCACTGAGTGAATCAACATAGCGACGTTGACCTTCTGCATATATAGTATCAAAAGCCAAACTACTCTTACCACTCCCTGAAACTCCAGTCATAACAACAAATTTGTTTTTAGGTATTTCAATATCAATGTTTTTAAGGTTATTTTCACGAGCACCCTTAATAATTATTTTATCCATTCAATCAGCTTCTTTCTGTTTTTAATTCAAATAGTATATCTCTTAATTCCATCGCTCTTTCAAAGTCTAAAGATCTTGCTGCTTCTTGCATCTCTTCTTCTATTTGCTTAATTAGACGTTCTTGTTCTTTTTTATTATAAACATTGCTTACTTTCTTATCACTATCAATTTCATTCGAAATAACTTCTCTTACTTCTTTAATAATAGTAGTAGGAGTTATATTATTTTCTTTATTATAGTTTTCTTGTATAGTCCTTCTTCTGTTTGTTTCTTCTATAGCATTTTGCATTGCTTCACTTATTTTTTCAGCATACATTATGACATGCCCACGCTCATTTCTTGCACACCTTCCAATTATTTGGATTAAACTTCTATTGCTACGTAAGAAACCTTGTTTATCAGCATCTAGAATAGCTATCAAACTAACCTCAGGAATATCAAGGCCTTCTCTTAGCAGATTTATACCTACTAAAACATCATATTTTCCTAATCTTAAATCACGAATTATTGTAGCTCTTTCTAACGTTTTTACTTCGCTATGAAGATAAGCAACCTTTATATCAAGTCCCTTAAGATAATTAGTTAACTCTTCTGCCATTCTAATAGTAAGTGTAGTAATCATTGTTCTTTCATTATTCTTAATGCGTTTATTTATCTCACTTACAATGTCATCAATCTGTCCTTTGGTTTTCCTAACCTCAATAGTTGGATCCAATAAACCTGTTGGTCTAATTATTTGTTCTACAACTTTATTATCCACCTTCTCAAGTTCATAGTCACCAGGTGTTGCCGAAACATAAATAACTTGATTGATCTTATCTTCAAACTCATTAAATTTTAGTGGTCTATTATCTAATGCACTTGGCAATCTAAAACCATAATCAACTAAAGTTGTTTTTCTTGCACGATCTCCATTATACATACCTCTGATTTGCGGTAATGAAACATGTGATTCATCCACTACCAATAAAAAATCATCGGGAAAAAAGTCGATTAAAGTAGTTGGTGTTTCCCCCTCATCTTTTAACGCAAGGTGTCTTGCATAATTTTCAACCCCACTACAAAAGCCAGTTTCTTGAAGCATTTCTATATCATAATTTGTTCTTTCTTTTAGTCTTTGATGTTCTAATAATTTGTCGTTTTCTTGTAATTCCTGAAGTCTTTCTTTTAATTCTTTTTTTATTCTTTCTATAGTTATTTTTAACTTTTCCTCATCCGTTACGAAGTGACTTGCAGGAAATATACTAGTACTTTTTTTGTCGGTTATTATAACACCAGTCAAAACATCAAATTCACTGATACGTTCTACTTCATCACCAAAAAACTCTATTCTTATCCCCTTAGCGCGCTCATAACTAGGGACTAATTCTATAACATCTCCCCTAGCTCTAAATGCACCTCTTTTTAAATCATAGTCATTTCTTTCGTACAACATTTCGACTAATTTTTTTAATATTTCATCACGATTTATTTCATCACCAATACTTAGGGTTAGCATCTTATTTTTATAATCTTCTACTTCTCCAATTCCATAAATACAAGATACAGATGCGACAACAATAACATCTTTTCGACTAAGTAAAGCAGAAGTGGCAGAGTGTCGCATTTCGTCGATTTCATCATTTATGGAAGCGTCCTTTTCAATGTAAGTATCAGTTGATGGCACATAAGCCTCTGGTTGATAATAATCATAATATGAGACAAAATATTCAACTCTGTTATTAGGAAATAATTCCTTAAATTCACTATATAATTGTCCAGCCAAGGTTTTATTATGAGCAAAAACTAAAACTGGTTTATTAACCGCTTCTATAACATTTGATATTGTAAAAGTTTTTCCTGTCCCTGTTGCTCCTAACAAAACTTGATGTTTTTTTCCCTCTTTGATTCCTTTAATTAACTCCCTTATTGCTGCTGGTTGATCACCACTTGGCTTGTATTTTGAAACCAATTTAAAAGACATTTTATCACCTCAAAGTAATTTTATTATATGCCAAACAAAAGTTCGCGTCAACTTAAATATACGTTACTATTATACACTAATAAAGCATATATAAATAAAAATGTGTTAACATCGCTTAGTTCTAAGTAAAAAAAAGCAAGAAGTCTATTTCTTGCTTTACATATTTATTGAATAATGTAAGTTCTCGTAACCACCTTTGAGATATTCCCAGATATATCACTTACCACATAGTTAATTTTATATGTTCCAGGAGTATTTATATTAACATTACCACTTCGTTGGATTCTCTCGCTTATATCCCCATCGACATCATCAATAGCTGTTGCACCTGGATCTATTACTTTTTCTCCAACCCTGCCATATATAGTTGCTTCACCTTTTAATGTAATAACAGGTTTTACTCTATCTTCTTCCCTCTTCACAAAACCATAACATTGAAATTCACCACTTGGTAAAACTTCTAATTTTATATATGTTGTAGATGGAATTTTTTCATTGTTAAGCGGATTAATTAAAGTTGCTTCTAACAGGTTTGCAGAACTTAATTGACCTACTGTAAGATAAACTATTTTACCTGTAATTCTTTTATCGTTTTTATTGTTGTTATCTGCATAAGTTCTAGCAGCATTACAAACCCTATTAAATAATTTGTCGTTCTCCGCTTTTCTGTCTCTGGGAGTAAAGAATCCCGAAAACCAAAGTACGGAAAAAACAATTATTAATATTATAGTTATTAAAATCATTGTTAGACCGTTATTATTCCTCGGTTGATGTTTGTAATAACTATCATAAGTATTCATACCACTATTACTTTCACCTATTCCAAAATTAAAGTTACTATTCTGATTCATATAATATACCCCTTTCTATATCTTTAAATATTTACGAACTGCTCTTAAACTACCAAACATACCAACAATCATACCTATTCCAAGAAGTATAAGCGCTACTATGTATATAAATGGTTCTGGGACCACCAGTTTCATAAATGGCGAAAATAAATGTTCATTATATTTTATATAGAATGTATAATAACCATATATTACAACTATGATTGGTATTATTGCTCCAAATATACCTAAAATTAACCCTTCAATAATAAATGGGAGTTCAATATTGAAGTTGGATGCACCAACAAGTCTCATAATTTCTATTTCTTTTCGTCTAGAAAATATTGTTAATTTAATTGTGTTTGCTATTAAAAAAGCTGTTACTATAATGAATAAAGCTACTACTACTATTAATATTTTTTCGATAATATCAAAAGCAGAAATATAATTGTTAACAATTTTCTCGCCATAATCAACATATGAAATATTCTCGAATTTCTCAATTTCACTAATTGTTGTTTTAATATTTCTTATTTCTTTTAATTTTAATCTAAAAACATCATTAAGTGGATTTTCATCCTCTTCCCATTTGCCCATTATATTTTTTAATACCTCTGAGGTTTCCATCATTGATTGTGCAATTTCTTCTTTACTATCAAAATCATATTCCAATATATTTGGGTTTTTATTAAGTTTCTCTTCTATTTCTTTTATTTCTTCTTCGTCTATGTCTTTATCAAGATAAACAAATACAGAAAAATCTTGTTCTATTATTTTAGTAAAGTTATCTACATTGTATGAAGTTAAGATAGCTAAACCTACTAGTATTAATGTAATGGTTATACAAGAAATTGATGCCATACTTAAACTAAAGTTACGGAAGACACTTTTTATGGCATCTCTAATGTTTCTTCCTAACGTTCTAAGCAACCTCATGACTATATGTTCCCTTCTCATAATCCTTTATTAGTTTTCCATCTTCTAATAAAATTACTCTTTTTTTCATCTTATCGACGATTTCTTTGTCATGTGTTGCCATAACAACTGTCGTTCCCATTTTATTTATTACTTCTAAAACCTTCATAATTCCAAAACTTGTATCTGGATCTAAGTTTCCTGTTGGTTCATCACATAGCAATAATTTAGGACCATTTACAATAGCTCTTGCAATGGCAACCCTTTGTTGTTCTCCGCCTGATAGTTGATCCGGAAATTGTTTAACTTTATTTTTAAGTCCTACTAATTCTAAGGCCTTTATCGTTTTCTTTCTAATCTCATCTTTAGGTAAACCAAATATTTCAAGAGCAAATGCTACATTTTCATAGACAGTCATACGTGGTAGTAATTTAAAATCTTGAAACACTACACCAAGTTTACGTCTTAGTTTATATACCTTCTTATTTTTTAATTTGGCAACATCAATGCCACCTATTATTATTCTGCCTTTGTTTGGTTTTTCTTCACGATGTAACAATTTTATTAAGGTCGATTTACCAGAACCTGATGAACCTATAACGAAAACAAAATCACCTTTTTTGATGCTTAAATCTAAGTTACATATTGCAGTAACACCATTTTTATATTGTTTTTCCACTCCTCTTATTCTGATAAGTTCCATCTTTTTTCACCTCTAACTACTCTTTAAGTATAACATAAATATATGCATAAATATATTATTAAACTTTATTTTCAAGTTCGTAAGCATCAGTAATAATTATAAATGCATCTTTATCAATTATTTCTATGCCTTCTTTTAATTTAAAATAACTCCTTGTCGGTACAACACACATTAATACTTCGTCAGCTAAATTAGAATATCCACCAATTGCTTCTATTTCAGTAACTGTTTTATTAAACTCCTGAAATATGTATTCTTTTACTTCTTCGTCCTTACTTGTAATTATGTAAAACTTTTTACTATATGAAATTCCAAGTAAAACCTTATCTGTTACCTTTCCGATTACATAAAGGGTTAAAACAGCATATAAGACTTTGTCCCACCCAAATATAACACCACCAGATGCAACAATTAAGGTGTTTATCATAGCCCCGGCTGAACCTACTGTAATTCCAAAATATTTATTTATTATTTTTGATGCAATATCGCTTCCCCCTGCTGTATAACCAACTTTATATATCATGCCGTGTGCTATACCTGTAACAACAGCACCTATGATTACTACTACTAAATACTCACTGGTTTGTAGTGAGAGGGTTTCAACATAGGTACAAAGTGGGAAAGTAATATATACAAATAAAGGAAATAGAAGACTTCCTATAATAGATCTTTTCATTTCTTCCTTTCCCAAGAAAATAATACCAAAAATCAAAGCTGAAATATAACAAATAAAGATAGTTAAAGAAGGGGCAATTTCAAAAAAATGATCTCCTATTATGGAAAGCCCACTACTTCCACCTATTATTATTTCAAGTGGTAAAATGGTTGCATTGAAAGCTATTGCTAAAAATAAGCACCCTAAAATGACTGTGGTATAATCTTTTATTTTTTTCCCATTCATTATGCTCCCCCTTTAACCTCATAAGCATCAGTTACAACAAAGAAAGCATTTTTATCAATTAGAGCAATTCCTTCTTTTAGTTTAAAATATTGTCTTGCAGGAACGACGCATAACAAAATATTTTTACGTTCCCCTTTATATCCTCCTTTTGCCTTTAAAATTGTAACTCCATGATTCAAATTTTCTAAAACAAAAAGTTTTACCTCTTCTTCCTTACTGGTGATCACATAAAATGCCTTATTATCAGATATACCAATTATTATTTTATCTGTCATTAAACTATATATATAAAGAAGGATAATAGCATACATAACTTTTATAAGACCAAAACGAATTCCACCTAGCGCTATAATAACACCATCAATTATAAGTAATGATTTTCCAATAGATGTTTTAGATAGTTTTGATAAAATTTGAGCCGCTATGTCTGTTCCACCAGTACTAAATCCATTTTTTATAATAATTCCTGTTGATACACCAGATAGAAAACCTGCAAAAAGAACATTTAATAAAATATCATTATTTTCTAAAATAATTATCTCTCCTATATTTGCAGTAAGTTTAATAAATAATGGATAAAGGAAAATTCCTACTAAAGAGCCGCTTGTTTTTTCTTTCCCTAGAATAAAGTAACTGAATATTAGAAGAATCACATTTGCAACCAATATTAAAATAGCAGGATCTATTATATCTTTAGTTATTATCGCTATTCCACTAACTCCACCATAAACCAAATTATTAGGTAGTATAAAAAGATTATATGCAGCGGCTAAAACAAAAAGGGCTGCTATCGAAAAAATATATCTTTTAAATATATTTTTTTTCTTTATTAAGATGTTTATTTTTTTTAAGTCTTTTTTATTTTTTATCATTTATACACCTTCTTAAATAACTTTCTATAAATAAATCAATATCCCCATCTAATACTTTCAAAACATTACTTGTTTCTGCTTCAGTACGATGATCTTTTACCATCATATAAGGATGCATAACATAAGATCTTATTTGAGAACCAAAATTAATATTACTCTGATCACCTTTCATATTAGATAGTGAATTATCTCTTTTTTCAATCTCTAATTGATACAATTTACTTTTAAGAACCTTCATAGCTTTTTCTTTGTTTTTGATTTGACTTCGTTCGTTTTGGCAAGTAACAACTATTCCAGTTGGGAGATGTGTAATTCTAACAGCACTGTCAGTTGTATTTACAGATTGTCCCCCGGCTCCACTACTACGATATACATCTATTTTAATTTCAGATTCTTTTATATCAACTTNTATATCATCTTCTACTTGAGGAATAACTTCGATAGCAACAAAAGAAGTATGACGCCTTTTATTAGAATCAAAAGGAGAGATACGTACTAAACGATGAACCCCTCGTTCACTTTTTAAATAACCATAAGCATTGAATCCCTTTACCAATATATGTGCCCTTTTAACTCCAGCTTCTTCACCATTTTGAACTTCATATATTTCATACTTATAATTCTTATTGTCGCACCATCTTAAGTACATACGCATAAGCATACTAGCCCAATCACATGATTCTGTGCCACCAGCTCCTGCGTGTATTTCCAGTAGAGCATCATTTTTATCATAAAGTCCATTTAACATCAGTTCTAACCTTAGACTTTTAAAATTCTCTTCGATATTTGGAAGAGATTCCTCTATCATACTAATGATTTCATCATCTGGTGTGTCTTCTAAAATTAGAATCATATCAATGTTATCATATATACTTTGTTTTAAAGTTGACACTTTTTGGACCTTTTTTTTCAAATTATTGCTTTCGTCAATTATTTCTTCTGCTTTTTTTTGATCATTCCAAAAACCAGGAACACTTATAAATTCATCTAATTCCTTTATTCTATTTTCGATACTATCTAAGTCAAAGAAGCCCCCATATTTCATCTATTTCTTTTTTATATTTTTCTAATTCTTGTTGAATTTGTCTAATATCCATTTATTATCACCTAATTAATTATAGCATGTACGAAGTTTTTTTAAAACTATAAGAAAATAAAAATTTGCTAAAGAACAAACCATATTTTTATATTTCAACAACTTATTTTAAATAAACATATTTTGAAAACCACTCTTTAAATCCAGCAATTGATTCATAGTAGTATAAATCATTATCACTTTCTGCATCTAAATATGCAGTAATTTTTCCTTTGTTAAAAATAACTACTGTTGGGTAATATTTTACTTGTTTAGCAATGGAAGTTTTATCAATTTCATTAAAAGAAATTGTAAAAAAGTCAATTTTCTCTGTTTTTACAAAATCTGTTAAAAAAGAATCGAAATTAACAGTCGATGTACAACAAGCTCCAGGATTATAAACAAACACTACAAATGATCCTTTTCTTTCCTCTAGCGCATTTAGTTCTTCTTTTGATATTTCAATTAAAGAACCACCATTATAATATTTATCATCTAAATAAAATGGTTTTGACTTGTATGTAGATAAAAACAGTAAGAAACATACTATTGATATAGTTAAAAAAATTATGATAATTCCTTGTTTTTTCATCTTACTACCTCATGAAAATTATCGAAATCAATATCATGATAAGGTACCTTCCAAAATGCATAACTGTCTTCCCCATCTTTTGTTTCTTTTACAACTATAGCGTTATCCCCATTATAATACCAATAACCGCCAACATTATAAATCTTATTTTCTTCCCATCCCAAAGCAACTAACATTTTCTTAGTAGAACCTGCATATCCACCACCGCCACACATTAAGAAAATATTTTTATCTTTAGGAAAAAAATATTCCAAAAATTCTACTGATTCTTCATAATTAGGGATATAATTACCTTCTTCATCTAATGTAAATAATGTTTTTCCCTCATATGGAGTCCCAACTTCTTCAGGCAAATCCACAATCGTAGTAAGAAGAGGATAAGGTATTACTTCAAATCCCTTAACAAAACCAGATAGATATGAATCTCCTCCAATATTTTCATAATTAGCCACATCAACTAACATACGCATATCATAATAAACACTATCTTCACGATTTAGATAATTATCAATTGTTTCCTCATTAATGTTTTTATCTATTCCTAAGACACCACGCATACCACTAGCAACTTCAGGACTTGGTAGTTTTTGTTTAGAACAACCACAAAAACATAACAACAATATTAATGTAACTATTATTTTTCTCATATGTTCAGCCTCTTTTCTCTTTCATTTTACAATAAAAGAAGTTTTATTTCAAGGAAACACTTAATCTACTCATCTTTGCACCCTGTATCTTAATATTGTCTTTAACTTATCTTTTTCTACTTTTCTTGCATCAGATAAATATATTTCCCTATGAACATAAGTTTTAATTTTAAGGTTATTATCATTTATAAAATGTTTCATCTTTTCAAAAGTTTGTGACTCATTGTCATAAGAACCAATATGTAACATTTGAACTGATAATCCATCTTCAATAGTATCAAAATACAATTCATCAAATAAATCATTAGTTTTATTTTTCTTCAATATTTCTAATGCTTTCCTAAATACTTCTTCGTTAACAAAATCTGGTTGTTTTATCATAATTATATATACAAGTTCATTTTTATTTAAAGCCTCTTCTTTTCTTCCTTTTTCAGTCAAATCCCACAAACCTTCTAATGGATATACTGTATATTCAAAATATCCTTTTGGTGTGAATCCCTTTTTAGGCATCATCCTTACTGTATAACTTACTTGATATAAAACACCAACTCTATTAGCAAAATCCTCATTATTTGGATTTCCCATCCCTTTTATACAAATATATTTTGAAGCAGGAACTTCAACTAATGTAGGTATTTCTTTTGCTTGATATATATCTTTTTCTTGTTTTCTCCACTCATATTTCATATTGTTCTCCTCATTTCTTATAANATTATTTTGATGAGTAATTTTTNCATTCATATTACTTAAAATACTTTATTACAAATTTAGTTCCGCTTTTGCCGGATTCAACATTGATACTTCCATTACTTTTATCGATGATGGTTTTAGCTAAAGAAAGTCCTATTCCAATACTATCATTTGATGAGTTTTTTCCTTTATAGAATCTTTGAAAGATATGGTTAATATCTTCCTTGTCAATTCCAACACCATTATCTTTAATTTCCATTAACGAATATATCTTATTGTCACTTATTGTAATTTCAATCTTACTATCTTCTTTAGAGTGCTCAACACAATTCTTCAAAATATTAGTAATTGCCTCAATCTGCCACTTGAAGTCACATCTAATAATAGAATCATTAATAATATTAATTTTAATATCAACATTTTTTAAATCACTTAACACAGATACATTTTTAATACTTTCTTCAACTATTTTTTTGAGTTTTACATCTTCTTCAATAAAATTAACTGTGTTTGTATCTAATTTAGCTATTTTAAGAAGTGAACCTACTAAAAAATTAATATTAGTTATTTCTCTTTTTATATCCCTTAAAAATTCTTCTCTCATTAAATAATTCATTTCAGAAGTATCTATTAAATTATCTATAATTATTAATATTGATGTTAAGGGAGTTTTTAGTTGATGAGAAATATTCGACAAAGAATCTTTTAATTCTAATTTATCTTTTTTAGAATTTTCTGCTTCTTCTTTAAGCATTATTGTTGTTTTATATATTTCATTTTTCAAAATAGATAATTCATCTTCTGAGTTTTTATCTATATGTAACTCGTATACTTTATTATTTATATTTTCTATACACTTGGTTATTTCATTAATATCTTTATATTTTTTTATATTATATTTAATAAAAAATAAAACTAATATTAAGACGAATAGACTTATTGTAATCGAATTGATCATAATGAAATTTTTATAATTACTTTCATTTTCTAATATTGCTGAATCTAATTCTGTTATTCCAAATTTTGATAGTGAATCTTCTACTTTTTTGTCATTATTTAAAATTTCAAGTATTTCTTTGGCTGTTATATTAGGATATTTTTTTTCTATCTTATTAATTATTGAATTTAATTTATTATTATAGTTTTTCGTATATGTATTATATTGATAAGCATATAACACATTAAATACAGATACAAATACTACAAAAATAATTAATGTTGCAAATAGATATTTTTTTAGTTCAATCTTATTTTTCATCGCTGTCTATCCTATATCCTATCCCTTTAACAGTTACAATAATATCGCTTTTTATTTTTTCTCTTATTCTCTTTAAGTATACAGTTATTGTATGGTTATCAACATCATTTCCTGTCCACTCCCATATCTTTTCAAGCATAGTAGTTCTACTTACAACTTTGTTTAAATTAGTAAATAATAAGTTTAACAATTTCAATTCTAAAGATGTTAGTTCAATAATATTATCTTTTTTATAAAGAACCATCTTATCTAAATCATAACTAATATCACCAATATTCACTATAGTCTGTTTTTGATGCCTTTTTAAGATTCTATTTATTCGCGCTATTAATTCTTTTGTACTAAATGGTTTGGTAATATAATCATCTGCTCCTAAATTTAATCCTATAACTATATCNTCTTCATCATCTTTGNCTGTTAAAAATATAGTTGGTATATTCATATTTCGTATTAATTCTTTATATAGATCAAAACCATTACCATCAGGAAGTGTCACATCTAAAATAATCAAATCTATGTTGTCATTACTTTTTATATATTCTGCTGCCTCTTTAATCGTAGTTCTATATTCAAGTGTTTTCCCGTTTTGTTTAAAACTGTATTTTAAACCTTTAATAATTGTCAAATTATCCTCTACTAGAAATATATTCATAAACATCCCTCACGATTTGATTATACCACGCAAAAAGGGGTTTTTCCCCTTTTGTTAAATATTTTCATTCCTTATTGTTTCAATTGTATTTTGTTTATTAATCTTTTTAATAGAAAATTTCATAATAATATTTATCAATATAATAACAGCTATAATAGTTATAATAATTGGAAATAATGGTGGATAAAACTTAATCGCTGTTCCCTCTGATAATTCTTTATATATTAAATACGAAATAGCTATACCAAGTGGAATTGCAATTATTAATGATTTCGCGCACATAAATATNCTTTCAAGTCGAATCATTCTACTAAATTCCTTTTTCGTCATACCAATACTTTTTAACATAGCAAATTCTGGTTTTCTTAATTCCATATTAGTTGTAATTGTGTTGAATATATTTGTAACACCAATTAGTGAAACTACAATTATAAACCCATATAAAAATATACTAATAAGAGTTAGAAGATTTCTAGTAAGCCTCGCATTCTCAGCAAAATTATAAATATTAATATCTTCATCTTCAAATAGTTCATCTAACATGTCTTGATATGCATCAGGATTACTTGACTCTGCAAAAACTTGTACATAATTTGAATCATTAATATTATTATTAAAGAATTTATCCGAAACTATTAATAAAGAGTTATCATAATATATTGTTTTAATTCCAAAGGGCTTTATATCAGTTTGTGTTGCTAGTTCTACATCAAATGAAAGGTTATCATCATTATAAAGTGATATTTTATCTCCATTTTTATAAGCAAATAAATGATCGTTTTCAATGATTGTCTTATCTGAACCCTTTTCTTGTTTAGAAACTTCAAATAAATCCATTAAAATACCTTTATCTACAACATCATTATAATTTAAGTTTAAGCCTTTAATGTATAACTTAAATTGATGATCACTAATAGACATAACTGTAATATCATTAGTCTTTTCATCAACATAATTTATAGATTCATTAACCTTTTTATTCTTCACTTTGAAATTTTCACTTCTTACAATACTATAATTTTCAACACCTTCTAACTTAACTGATTCGTTAACTTTCGCAATCCTTGATGTATCATTATTTACATGATAAGAGTATGAAATATTATAATCAAAAGCATTTATTTCATTACTTAATTCCAAATAAAATAAAGATATAAAATATGATAAAGCTATGAATACAGTTGCACTTACAATTATCGATACAACAGTGGTTCTATATTTTTTCTTATTCCTTTTTAAATTTTTATATGATATTTCCCCACCTATTCCGAATATTTTGTTTATTAATTTTGAACTTCTTATTCTCTTAATTTTTATTCCTGCACTATTTCTAATAGAATCAATTGGGGATATTTTGCTAGCTCGTCTAGCACTCTTTACTGCGGACAAATAAATTGTAATACTTCCCGAAATCATCGAGAAAATAAGAGCAATGTAATTAATAACAAATGGTATTTCAAAGCCATAGGTCATTAAATCCTTCAATAGGTAATTACATAAAACACACAGAATAAAAGACGCAATAAGTCCTGCTAGTATGCCTAATGGGATACCAATTATCCCTAATATAAATGCTTCATATAAAACATTATGCTTAATTTGTTTTTTAGTTGCACCAACACTTCTTAACATTCCATATTGCTTTGTTTTTTCTGTTATTGAAATATCAAAACTATTTTTTATACAGAANACAGATGAAATAACGATAATAATACATACAATAAAAACTGCTACCCCAAGCCCTTTCATGGAACTTTCCTTAAGTGGATTCGTTTGTAACATTATTAAATAATAATTAATGTTATATTTATATTTAGCTTTTGCTACTTCTTGCTCGTATGAATCAAATTCTTCTACAGAATTATGTCCCCCATTTAGGTGCTTTTTAAATTTATTAGCATTTATTCCTAAAATATTTGCTGTTATATCTTCAAAGTTATCAAGATCCCTTAGGTTATATTTTGAGTAAACATTAACATCTCCTACAATATTATTTTCATCTATTAAGGTAGCTAAAGTATAACCAGGAGCTGAATATGGTTCTATATTTGAAGCAGGTCTTTCCATAATTCCAACAATGGTATAAGTTCTTGTTGTTTTATTAGTTAATTCTTCTACTACATCTAGATCGTATGGATTATCTTGAGTCAATGTATTGCCTTCTCTTACCCTTTTTCCAACCTTTAATGTTAACTTATCACCAATATTATATTTAACTCTCCCATTAGTATTTAAATGAGTTGGAATTAATATTTCCGATTCATCTTCTGGCATTCTTCCATCAACAAGTTTTATACTCAAATTGTCTAGAGCATCATTCGTAAATCCTTTAACAAATATATAAGGTTTATATTCATTTCTTGATTCTTTTAAATACGAGTATCCTATATCACTTGTTAAAAATATATCATCTATCTTTCTATTATTCCTAATTAGATCAATTTCATCACTTGGTACATTAAAGTAAGCTACATGAAAATTTCCTTTTTCTGCAGTTTCATAATTAATNAATGCCTGTAATGAACTTGAATACATAGATGATACTGCTGTAAGTAATGCTACAGACAGCATAATTCCTATTATTGTTACAATTGTTCTTTTTTTGTTTAACTTTAAATTTTTAATGGTCAATTTGCTAAGTAAGTTCATAATTATACCTCCTCAACAATTTTTCCATCTTCAATTTTAATTATTCTATCAGCAAATTTAGCTATTTCCATATTGTGTGTAATCATTATTATTGTTTGTTTTAATTGCTTATTAGATTTTCTTAGTAATGTAACAATTTCATCACTTGATTTAGAATCTAAGTTACCTGTTGGTTCATCAGCAAGCACAATGGTAGGATTAGTAATCAATGCTCTACCTATACTTGTTCTTTGTTGTTGACCCCCTGATAGTTCACTTGGTAAGTGGTTTTTCCTATTTTCTAAACCTAATAATTTAATTAAATCATCTAACTTTTCTTTATTAATTGATCTGTTATCTAAAGATAAAGGTAAAGAAATATTTTCTTCAACATTTAATATTGGAATTAAATTATAAAATTGATATATAAGGCCTACTTGTCTTCTTCTGAAAATTGATAGTTTATCGTCATTTAAACTAAAGATGTCTTTTCCATCTATGTAAACTTTGCCACTTGTTGGTCTGTCTACTCCACCAATTATATGTAATAATGTTGATTTACCACTGCCACTAGCTCCAACTATTGCAACAAACTCCCCTTTGTTTACTGAAAACGATACGCGATCTAAGGCAATTACTTTAGTAGTACCTTTTCCATATATTTTGGTTAAATTTTCCACCTTTAATATTTCCATAACAAAATTCCTCCTTTATATATTTATTATATTAAAGTTAAAGTTACAACTAAGTTACAAAAATTTAAAAAGTGATTCTTTTCACTTTTTTGTCATTATTTTATTAACCAAAGACATTATTACCGATATCATGTGGTGTTTTTTATAGATTTGAATTCCATATTATGGTCTCCAATATATATATCCTTGTTTCCGTCTAAAGTATTGCATTTAACTAAAGTTATATCTCCTTTATAGATTTGAGTCCCACCATCCTTTAAACCTTCTTTAACTAAATCTTAGAAAATGTGATAAACCTGGTGTTGATTTTTGTTATAAGCTAATTGCATAAACTTTTATATTCTCTTGTTTTTCTCAACATTGTTTATATTTTTTTACCAGAGCTGCATGGCAGATTAATATATTTATAATTAACCTATAAACTGTAATTTATCGGCTTAACTTTATAATTGAACTTACCATTAAAGCAACACCAACAGTAAATAAAATGATACCATATATATCATCTAAATCATTGACAAAAAATCCTATTATTCCACTTCCTAAAGCACAAGTAATTGCATATAACACTCTTTTCTTCTTCATAAAATCACCT
>JGI24709J26583_10001264_pt1 | contig 21541 bp, 18 predicted proteins | sample BioPla2DNA1_FD_26583 | JGI IMG/M metagenome (IMG submission 26583) | reverse complement strand
AGTAATGCATGATTTATTTTTGATAAAAGTCTCTGAAACCCTTGATATTAAAACGTTAATGCACCCTGTCACTATTATGACACGAGCCCCTGTTGTATGCCAGATGTAACCTCCAGCATCTAAAGTTCCCATCTTTTTATAATTTGATGACACTTCAATTCTATTTAAAATTCTTTCAGTTGCTACTATTTGATATGGACGCATTACAAGTAATAATTCTTCTGATGTAAACACACAATATTTAGTTAATATATTTAATAAAGTATGTTTAGAGAAGAAAGTTCTAGTAAAATCAACTAAATCATTTATTGGTTTATTAGTAGCATCTGCCCAATAAGAAGTAAATTCAAAGCTATTACTTGTTTTCTTACTTTTATTTCTTGAGGCTATTTGTTCTTTTATATGGCTTTCTCTTGTAGTATTAGAATAATACTTTGTATTTGTACCATTTGAAATTACGAATATTTGTACATATTCATATAATCCACTACCAGCCCAAAAGCTATCTCTTTGATATCTATTTATTTGATTAAATGCCTCTTTTAATGCCACCCCTCTTCTTTTTAGTTCGATATGAACAAGAGGTAATCCATTAACTAGAACCGAAACATCATATCTATTATCGTAGTTACCATCATTTTCTACATATTGATTAATAACCTGTAATCTATTATTATGAATATTCTTTTTATCAATTAAATAAATATTTCTACTTGTTCCGTCATCTTTTTTTAGTACCTGGATATGGTCCTCTTGGATTTTTCTAGTCTTCTCTACTATTCCTTCATTGTTATTAGCAATATTATTATTAAAGAACCTAGTCCATTCGTTTTCACTAAATTTATAATCATTTAATAGCTCTAATTGAGTTCTAAGATTATTAACAAGAGCACTTGAATCATTTATAGTTAAATATTCATACCCTTGTTCAGTAAGCATTCTAATAAATTCTTTTTCTAACGCTGCCTCGCTTTGATATGCCTCAGACCTTTTTTTCTCTGGCTCATATTCAGCAACAACTGTGCTGCTACTTGTTTCCATTACAATATTATATTTACTCATCTATTTTCGACTCCTCAAATGATAATAAGTTCTCTCTATAAAAATTGTATTCTTTTTCTCTCATTACCAATTCATTATTTAAACATTCACATATTTTTTGAGATAGCTCTGTATAGTTATCTAATAATTCCACTATTTCTTTTTGCTCTTCTTTTTTTATTAGTGGAAAACTTAATGAATAAACAGACTTTCTACTTAATCCAGGTATTCCAGCTCCTTGTTGACATTTTTGTAGTTCAAACTCTTTACTTTTAATAAAGTAGTATAAAAATTTATAATCAACTTCTTTATTTATTAGCTTTACAACATAGCAATGAGCACCAGCCCAGAATGGACTTTCCATGTAATTTACATACCCAGCAGATGCTCCTCCTTGACTAATAGTAATTGTGTTTGCATCAGTATTATATTCATTCCAATATCCTGATGGATTTATTCCTCCGTTTATTACAGCATATTGTCCTTCACCTAATAACTTTGTCTTGTTTAATTGACTTCCCGTATTAATTTCACAAACTTTATCTAATGATACATGCTCTACTTCTTCAGAGTTCATCTTTTCCTTAATTTTATCTAGCTTTTTGTTAATACTTATTAGTGCTTTCTCATAATCATCTTTTGACTTACTTAAAATTTGACTATTTAAGTATATTTTTTCATTTAATTCTTTTATATTAATTTTTTCTCGAGTATCTTCTTCTTCAACATAAGTTGTTACATCCAAGTTATAATTCTCTTTTTCTATTTCTTCTCTTGTAGCTACTTTAGAAATATATTCTATGTCTTTTCTATCCAAATAATAATTCATAATATTTTCAATGTTTGATTCTTCTAATTTATTATTGTTTGTAATTTTAGAAAATTCGTTTGAAGCATTGATAAATAGGACATCATTTGTTTTTTTACTTTTTTTCAATACCATAATGCAAGTAACAATAGATGTTCCAAAAAACAAGTTTGCAGGCAGTTTTATAATACAATCAATAAAATTATTATCTATTAAATATTTACGAATTTTTTGTTCTGCTCCAGGTCTAGTAAAAATACCTGGAAAACATACTATTGAGGCAGTACCATTAGTTGCTAACCAAGATAAAGAATGCATTATAAATGCAAAATCTGCCTTTGACTTTGGTGCAAGTACCCCTGCTGGAGAATATCTAGGATCATTGATTAATACAGCATCATCATCCCCAGCCCACTTAATAGAATATGGTGGATTTGAAACTATAACTTCAAAAGGCTCATCATCCCAATGTTGCGGAGAAACTAAAGTATCTTCGCAGGCAATATCAAACTTATCATAATCAATATCATGCAAAAACATATTTATTCTACAAAGGTTATATGTTGTTAAATTTATTTCCTGTCCGAAGAAACCATTTCTAACATTATCTTTTCCTAATATTTTTGCTGATTTTAACAAAAGTGATCCAGAACCACAGGCAGGGTCATATACTTTATTAACAGATGTTTTTCCAACTATAGCAAGTCTTGTTAACAATTCACTTACTTCTTGTGGCGTATAAAATTCTCCTCCCGACTTTCCAGCGTTAGATGCATACATAGACATTAAAAACTCATAAGCGTCTCCAAATGCATCAATATTGTTATCTTGATAATTTCCTAGTTTAATTCCTGCAATCCCATCTAAAATTTTTACAAGTTTTTCATTTCTTTTTGTAACTGTAGAGCCTAACTTATTGCTGTTAACATCTATATCATCAAATAGCCCAGCAAAGTCATCTTCACTTTCTGCACCTTTTGCAGAATTTTCAATGTTATTGAATATCATTTCTAAATATTCATTTAAATTATCTTTTACGCTTTTAGTCTTTCCTTCGACATCTACAAATGTTGCTGAATCACTCTTGGCTGATTTGACTACATTACAAAATAATTCAGATGGAAGTATAAAGAAACCTTTTTCTTTTACCAAATTTGCTCTTTCACATTCAGCTTCACTATCTTTTAATTTAGCATAATCAAAAGTAGCATCACCTGCTTTTCTTTCTCCTTCATTTATATAATTTGCTATGTTTTCTGATATATACCTATAAAACATAATACCTAATATGTATTGCTTGAAATCCCATCCATCAACAGAACCTCTTAAGTCATCTGCAATAGACCATATTGCTTTATGTAGTTCTTCTCTTTCACGGTTACTTGCCATTTTCAATCTCCTCCATTTTTTACTATGATTTTCTATCTTTTACTATTTTTTACTATTATTACTCAATAGCACTTTTTCCACTTTTTACCCACTCATCAAGTTCAGATAATTTAAACTTCCATAGTTTTCCTATTTTATGAGCTGGTATTCCATTTTCTTTTTTTATCCAATTTCTGATTGTATCTTTGTTAACTCCAAGATGATTAGCAGCCTCTTCGATGCTTACCCACTTCTCTTCATTCTTATCAACAGAATCCATATTTCTCTCTCCTTTGGACTTATATCTTTACATCTTATATTATATATTTTTATTAAAAAATTTACAATAATTTTATATGATTTTGTATGATTATATATGAATTTGTATGATAGAACATAGAATAATTTTTTCATTAAACTCTCCAATCAACTGCAACATATAAAAATTTCACTATTAAATTATAGTGCCTCACTTCTTTCTTTCTTTAAATCCGAGCATAAAAAAAGAGCATTTCCTAAATCAATTAAAATTTAGAAAAGGCTATATTTCCTTTGAAATCAAAGGATTTCTTTCAAATATCCCGCTTATTCTTTGTATCATATTTGGAGTTGTTTGGTCCAAAGCACTGCTATATGAATGACCTGAACCAAAAGCTTGTAAAATTCCACCATTTTTAATACTATCAGCTAATTTTTGTGCTACCATTTCCACATTTTCATGTTGAGTTTTTTCAACTTCTTTAATTAAATTTTCAACTGTTACATAAACTTTATTTCTCATACATCCTCCCTAAATCAACAACTATATTTTAACATATTTATCTTTTTCTATTTTTTAAAACTAAAAAAGCCCAATTTTAAAATTAGGCTTAATATATTAAAAATCTAAATTTCTTGGAGTTCTCGGATAAGATAAGACATCTCTAATATTTTCCATTGAAGTAATATACATCAATAGTCTTTCAAAACCGACACCAAATCCTGAATGTTGGCAACATCCATATTTCCTTAAGTCCAAATACCATTGAAGTGGTTCTATAGGTACATTCATTTCTTTCATTCTATTTAATAAAACATCATATCTTTCTTCTCTTTGCGAACCACCACATAACTCACCAACTACTGGCATTAATAAATCAGTTGCAGCAACCGTGATATTGTCATCATTTAATCTCATATAAAAAGCTTTACTTTCCTTTGGATAATCCATAACAAAGACTGGTCCATATTTTTCAGTTAAATATTTTTCATGCTCAGTTTGAATATCCATTCCCCAATGAATCTTATATTCAAATTTGTCTTCAACTTCTTTTAATTCATCTAAAGCATCTTTATAAGTGATTTTTGAAAAAGGTGTTTCAACTACCTTTTTTAATCTTTCAATCAATGTTTTATCTTTATCAATGAAATCATTAAAGAATTGCATTTCTTCTGGACAGTTATCAAAAACATATTCAATACAGCTTTTTACCATATCTTCCATTAAGTTAATATCATCTTCCAAATCAGCAAAAGCCATTTCTGGCTCACACATCCAAAACTCACTAGCATGTTTTTTAGTGTTTGAATTTTCAGCTCTAAATGTAGGCCCGAAAGTATAAACATCACGATATGCTAAAGCATAAGCTTCAACATGTAGTTGGCCAGATACAGTTAAAGATGCTCTTTTACCAAAGAAATCTTCTTCATACTTACCATCTTCCCTAGTAGTAACCGTAAATGCTTCTCCAGCACCTTCTGCATCATTTCCAGTAATGATTGGAGCATGAACATAAACAAAACCCTGATTTTGGAAAAACTCATGAAGAGCCATTGCTAAAGCACTCCTAACTCTAAATACAGCATTAAAAGTGTTTGTTCTTGGTCTTAAATGAGGGATTTCTCTTAAGTACTCAAAGCTATGTCTTTTCTTTTGAAGTGGATAATCATTTGAACAAGGTGCATCAATAACTGCTTCAGTTAATTCAATTTCAAATGGTTGTTTCATTTCTGGAGTTAATTTAAATTTTCCAATAACAGTCATTGCAGTACCAGTTAAACTTTTAGCCAGTTCTTCAAAATTTTCTAAAGTGCTAGTATAAACTAACTGACAGTTTTTAAAATATGTTCCATCATTTAATTCAATGAAACCAACCTGTCCATTATTACGATTTGTTTTAATCCATCCTTGCAGTTGAACATACTCTAAACCATCGATTTCCATCATGTTATTAGCTTTAAATAGTTCATACAACTCTCTAATTGTCATAAATTCAAACATAAGTCTCCTCCTAAAATAATAAAACGCCCCCAACAAGGAGCGTAAATTGACCGCGGTACCATCCTTTTTAGTTCTCTTTTTCGTTAACGCCTGATACGGGATTGTCTACTTAATTCTCCAATCCGACTCACAAAGTGTTCCAATTCTAAGCTACATAATTTAAGGTTCTCAGCTAATCCTTTTCTCTGTATAATTTCTTGCTTAATTGTTCTTCGATCAAAGTCTATCTAAATTTTTTAATAATATTTGTTTCAAATACCAATTCTTGAATCTTAGTAACTACATCAACAGTTTTAAGAGTCATTCCTTTAGGTACTTGAATATGTGTATGGGTAAAATCTATTATTCCAATAACACCACACTCTTGTAGTCTTTCAACTAGTTGTTGAACATCACCGCTAGTAGCCACTATCGCAATTCTACAATCTTTTGGTATTTTCTCTTCAAGTTCATCGATATGATAAACTGGAATGTTTTTTATAGTTTTACCAACTAACTCAGGTTTTATGTCAAAAGCCATCACAATTTCACCAACAACATAATCCCAACGATTATAGTTTAACAGAGCTTGGCCTAAATTGCCACACCCAATTAAAATAATTTTTTCATCAAAACCGGTTCCTAGTACTTCATTAAATACATCAATCAATTTATCAACATCATAACCATACCCTTGTTTACCTAAACAGCCTATAAAAGACAAATCTCTTCTTATGGTTGTAGAAGCAATATCAACTAACTCTGAAAGTTCACTTGATAAAACTCTTTCAACTTCATTAGCCTTTAACTTTCTTAAAGCTTTAAGATAAATTGGATACCGTTGTTTTGTTGCCTTTGGAACATTTTTATTTTGTGTCATCTGCATCACCTACAAATATATTAACATACCTAAATACATTTGTTAAGATTTTAATTTTTCTAACAATGATTTGCAAAATTTATCATTACTGTGATGTTATAATAGATTGTAAAGCGAGGTGTGATTATGAAGATAACTAAACAACAGTTTGCTAGTAGAATAATAAATGGTTGTAACGAAATCAAAATTCATGAAGAACAATTAACAGAATTAGACTCTTATTTCGGTGATGGTGATCATGGTTTGGTAATGAACGAAATTACCGATGCTATTATTGAAACCATTAATTCTTCAAATGGTTCTATCAAAGAAATGTTAAAAGATATTGCTGATGCTATTATGGATTTAAATGCTGGAAGTTCAATTCCTTTATGGAATTCTTATTTTGATGGTATGTCACAAGTTGCTCCAAATGAAGATGAAATGACATTACAACAACTAAAAGATATCTTCACTAATGGTTATAAAGAATTTGCTAATATATCAACAGCAAAAATAGGTGATAAAACTATGATGGATGCCCTAATTTTAGCTAGTATGGGATTGTTATCTGCTCAAAATGTTGATGAGTTATTTGAAATTGCAGCTACAGAAGCATTATTTGGCGCAGAAGCAACAGTAAACTATCCTGCTAAATTTGGTAAAGCTAAAAGTTATGGAGAAGAAACAATTGGCATCTGTGATGCAGGGGCGTTATCGATGGCTTACTTCTTTAAAGGTATGGCGAAAAAAGAAATTTAATGATAATTAGTACAAAAGGACTTATACAATAGTCCTTTTATTTTTAATTCTAGTTAAATTATGATATCATTGTTTTGCGCATTTATTTTTTGAGGTCTTTATGAAAGAAAAGTATATTGTTAAAACTGGAAATAAAACTTGGTGGGCATTAATTGCTACCACAGTTTTTTTAATTTTAATTATAAAAAATATTTTTAAAAGCAGCTCTTTAGAAACCATTAGAATCTTTATGATAACTTTTAGTGTTTTTAATTTACTATATTTATTTATCTATAAAACAAGTTTATCAAGGGTTGAAGGTTATGATTATCTTTGGGCTAACGAACTACCTTTTTATTTGTGCAATATTGGTTCAATTACCTCGCTTTTTGCCTCTATTACTTTAAATCCTACTTTGATGGCTTTTTGTTTTGTGGAAGGTACTTTTGGGGCATTACTTGCTTACTTAATGCCTGATGGAGGTTTTGAAGAAGTCAGTTTTTTTTCAATAATGGGCTTGGGCTTCTATGGATATCATGGCTTACTTATGGTGATCAATATGTTGTATGTAGTTTTAGGCTTATATGTTCCAACTTTTTCAGAACTAATTCCAATGCTAATATACAATTCATTAATCTTGCTTGTTGTACATATTATTAATATTAATTTAAGAAAAACTATTCATCCTAAAGCTAATTATATTTATACAATTGAAGCAACAAATCCAATCTTAAAAACATTCTATAAAATACTTCCTGTCAAATGTTTATACTTATTTCTAACTTATCCTTTAGTTGTTATTTTATATGCTATTTTAGTATTTGCGTATAATTTACTTTCATAAATAATTTTTCCACAAAAAAGCAGGTTCAACCTGCTTTTTTATTACTTCATATTTCTTTGAATAGCTTTGATAATTTCCACTATTGGAATAACGACAGCACCTAAGGCAATTGCAATTAAATATTCATTAAAACCAACAGTAGTAAATCCAAAAGCATTAGCCAAAGTTGGCACTTCACATACTAATGTTGTAGAAACTAGTGATAAAATAGCCGCAATCCATAACATCTTATTATGAGTAGGCAATCTGAAAATTGAACCACGTTGAGAACGCATATTGAAACTATGGAATATTTCAGCCATTGACATTGTTAAAAATGCCATTGTCATACCATGAGAACTATCTCCAACTTGCCAGTTTCCAAATTCCATGTAATGACCAATAAAGAAGGAAGTTACTGTTAAGATAGTTACTAAGACACCTTGATAAGCAATATCAAATCCCATACCATCTGAGAAAATTCCAGATGTTGCAGGACGAGGTTTTCTTTCCATAATTTTTGGCTCCGCTTCTTCCATACCTAAGGCTAAAGCAGGAAAACTATCTGTAACTAAGTTAATCCACAATAAGTGCACAGGTTTTAAAATCTTAAAGTTTAAGATAGTAGCGACAAATATTGATAATACCTCACTCATATTTGATCCTAATAAGAATTGAATAGCTTTACGGATATTATCGTAAATACGTCTGCCCTCTTCAACTGCACCAACAATTGTCGCGAAATTATCATCAGCTAAGACCATGTCAGCAACATTTTTAGTTACATCAGTACCAGTAATACCCATACCAACACCAATATCACTTGATTTAATAGATGGAGCATCATTTACACCATCACCTGTCATAGCGGTAATATAACCATATTTTTTCCAAGCATTAACAATTCTTGTTTTATGTTCTGGTTGAACTCTAGCGTAGACACTGATATCCATAAACTTAGATTCAAATTCTTCGTCATTCATATCATTTAACTGAGCGCCAGTTATTGCATAAGTATCTTTAGTGATAATTCCTAACTCTTTAGCAATTGCTACTGCGGTATCAATATGGTCACCAGTAATCATAATAGGTTTAATATTGGCATGCCTACATTCAACAATAGCATCTTTAACTTCAGGTCTAACTGGGTCAATCATACCTGTTAATCCGATAAAACATAAACCATTTTCCAATGCTTCTGCATCATAAGAAGTTGGTTGTTGATCGTAATGCTTTTCAGCACAAGCTAATACTCTTAAAGCATTATCAGCCATCGCTTTATTAGCATCTTTGATTTCTTGAATGTATTTTTCAGTAATTAATACTGCTTTACCGTCTTTTAAATAATGAGTACATTTATCAATAATTACATCTGGAGCACCTTTAGTATATTGAACATATTTTCCATCAACTGGATGAACCGTTGACATCATTTTTCTCATTGAATCAAAAGGAGCNTCNCCACTTCTTGGATACTTAANTTTTAACTGCTGTTTATGTAATCCTAATTTATTAGCCCATACTACTAAAGCAGCTTCTGTTGGCTCACCAGTAACATTATCATTTTCATCAAGTTCAGCATCACTACATAAAGCCATGCCAGTAGCTAAACGTTTTTCATCTTCACCAAAATAGTCAACAATTGTCATCTTGTTTTGAGTTAAGGTACCTGTTTTATCTGAACAAATAATTTGAGCACATCCCAATGTTTCTACAGCAGTTAATCTTCTGATAATAGCATTACGCTTACTCATATTAGTTACACCAATAGATAGGACAACGGTCACTACTGCTGCTAATCCTTCAGGAATTGCAGCTACAGCTAGTGAAACAGCAATCATAAATGAATCAATAACAAATTCAAAAGTAAAATTACCTGCTCTAATTAACTGAATAANAAATACNAATCCACAAATCAATAATACTAACCAAGTTANTACTTTTGACAATTGATTTAATTTAATCTGTAATGGTGTTTTTTCATCAGAAACTTCTTGTAAAGCTCCAGCAATTTTACCCATTTCAGTGGCCATACCAATAGCAGTTACAACAGCTCTACCTCTACCATAAACTACCGTAGAGCCCATATATAGCATATTTTTACGATCTCCTAATGGAACATCGCTTTCGTTTTCTTTTAGTTTAATCAAATCAATAAACTTAGTAACTGGAACAGATTCACCTGTTAAAGCAGCTTCTTCAACTTTTAAACTAGCATTTTCTATAATTCTAGCATCTGCTGGAACTGAATCACCTGCTTCTACTAAGATAACATCGCCCACAACTAAGTCTTCTGAAGGAATCGTTTTAACATGTCCATCTCTTAAAACTCTAGAAGTAGCAGCACTCATTTCCTGTAATGCTTCAATAGCTTTTTCAGCTTTACTTTCTTGATATACTCCAAGTACCGCATTGACAATAACGACTGTTAAAATAATAATTACATCAGCGAAACTTTCGTTTTCAACAACTGCTAGAATACCACTAATTAATGCGGCTACTAGCAAAATGATAATCATTGGATCAGCTATTTGTTCTAAAAAGCGAGCAATTAATGATTTTCCTTTAGCAGCTTCTAATTTGTTTTTACCATTAGTTGCCAAACGGTTTTCCGCTTCTACTGAAGATAGACCTTTTTCATCAGCATTAAGTTCTTTCAATACNTCTTCTTTGTCTACAATATAGAATTTCATTTCATAACCTCCTAAAAATAAAACTCAACATGTTATCTATGTTGAGTTATTTCATAGTTTTTTAACCCATGCATAGATAAACTAACACATGAGTCTCGTTATTTAAAACAAGCCAGTCTAATGACAGTGTTGTTGACTTGTTACGTAACAAACGCTAACTACTCCCTCAATGAGCAATTAAATCTTACTAAAAACTCACTTAAAAGTCAAGATTTATTAGTTTTATCTTTTTCTACCTTATTGTTATAAATCAATTGATGCTTTTGCTCCGATATCAAAACTTGCTCTAATACCTTTTTTGTAAGCTATATAACCTGAAGCAGCAATCATTGCAGCATTATCAGTGCAGTATTTGAGTGGTGGAATAATATAATCAATATTAGGATATTTTTTTTCCATCTTTTCTTTAACTAACTCTCTTAACTCACTATTAGCTGCTACTCCTCCAGCTAATATAAACTGCTTAACAGCATAACTATCTAACGCTGCTTCAACTTTTTGCCATAAAGAAGTTAAAGCTGTTTTTTGAAAAGAAGCACACATATCTTCAATGGATACCTCTCTATCATTTCTTTTTAAGCGATTAATTGCTTGCATCACCGCACTTTTTAAACCACTGAAAGAAAAGTCGAGTGGATTTTCAACCTTTGGTAAAGGAAGTTTATAAATTGGTTTTCCTTCTTTAGCTAATTTGTCTATTTTAGGTCCACCTGGATAAGGAAGATTTAAAACACGACCGACTTTATCATAAGCTTCACCAATAGCATCATCTAAAGTTTCGCCTATGACTTTGAAATCATAATCCTCTTTCATTAAAACCAGTTCAGTATGTCCACCTGAAACAACTAATGCTAATAGAGGAAACTTTAATTCTTTAACAAAAGCATTAGCATAAATATGACCTGTTAGATGATGAACTGGAATAAGAGGCTTATTGTAGGCCCAAGCTAAAGTTTTAGCCGCCAGCACGCCAATATGTAGTGAACCAATTAACCCGGGACCTTGTGTAAAGGCAATCCCATCAACCTGTTCTACTGTCATATTTGCCTCTTTTAAAGTTTCTTTAATGATAATAGAAATATTTTCAATATGAATTCTACTGGCAACTTCTGGTACCACTCCACCATAAAGAGTATGGACATCAATTTGACTTGCCACTTTGTTTGCTAATATTTCGTTACCATTTTTAACTATTGCACATGCTGTTTCATCACAACTAGATTCAATAGCTAAGATAATAATATCCTTCATCTTTATATTCCTTTCATCATAAAGTATCCATCTTCACTAACACCATGCCAACGATAATACCCTTTTTTGACATTAATGATTTCAAAACCACATTTCTTATATAAATTAATTGCATTTTTATTAGAAACTCTAACTTCCAAAGAAATAGTTTCACACATTCCCTCTCTTGCTAACTGCTCAATATGCTGCATTAACATTAAACCAAAGCCTTTACCTTGCTGATCTTTTCTAATTGCGATATTTGCAATCTCTGCTCTTTCAAACATCATCCATAAATCGACATAACCGACAATTTCGTTTTCTTCATTTTCTAATACCCAAACTGAAGAATAGGGATTAAACATAATCTCATAAACAAAGTGATTGTAATTCCAGGCGTCGACAAAACAATCTTCTTCAATTTCCAGTACAGCATCAATATCGCTTTCAAGCATTTCTCTTATCATTTTCTCAAATACTCTTGTGAACTCTTTAAATAAACTGGAGTTAAAATATCAATATTGCTGACTTTTTTCCACTTGTCTTTTAATAAAAAGAAATTTTTCGCAATCTCAGGATAATAACTTTCTTTACCAAATAAGTGTAAATCACCTATTAAGGCAACATCATCACACAATAATTCTTTGATTTCATCATTTGTTAAAACGCTATCTTCACTTAGCGCTACACCATTATTGTATCTACCAACATAACAACGATCAGCTCTGGCATCCATTAAAACCAAAGCATTCTTGATACCTGCATACAACTGTAATGTTGATAGTGTATAAACTGTTTTACCAACAATTGAACCTAAGACTTTAGCTACAGTTAGACCAATTCTAACACCAGTATATGAACCAGGGCCAATTGTTACCACAATATTCTTAACTTCAATTAAAGAAATGTTGTTTCTTTTTAAAAGATTATCCAATTCAACAATAATATATTCAGATTGCAGTTTTGGACACTGATTTTGTTTATAATCAATAATTCTATTTTCATCCATCAAAACTAATAGTAAAAACTGATGGGAGGTATCTATTCCTATTGTATACATAATTTATCTAGTATCCTTTCATATTCTTTACCATTAGCAGTTATTAACAGTTCTCTACTATCATCTTCTAAAATATTAATTTCAATATTAATTCTCTTTTTTGGCAACAAATCACTAATAAAGTGACTCCACTCAATTACACAGACACCATCTGCATCAATATACTCTTCAAATCCCAAATCCTGATTTAAACCTTCCAAACGATAAGCATCAATATGATATAAAGGTAAATCACCTTGATATGTCTTCAGCAAAGTAAAAGTAGGAGAAGTAATATTTTTTTTAATATTTAATCCTTTGCCTAAACCTTGAGTGAAAGTTGTCTTACCTGCTCCCAGTTGTCCAGATAAAGTTATTAGAGAACCTGCAAATAAAAATCCAGCTAACTTTTCTGCTAACTGTTTTGTCTGTAAAGCTGTTTTAGTTATTACTTTAATAGTTTTCATCACTGTCACCACAATAATTATAATTCAATAACTTAAATAATCAAACATAAAAAAACCTTAGCATATTTAAACCAAGGTTTTATAGCCATTAAGCTTGATAATCTAAAACAATAATTTCATTTTCTAATTCATCAGAAAACTGTAGTGTATCAGTAGTTAAATAAATTACTTTTTCAAAATATTTAGTAAAATCGTAAACTGTTTTTAAAACATCATAACCAAAATCATCAGATTTATAATGCATTGGTATTACTACTTTTGGATTTGTTGCTTTTACAATTTCGCTAGCTACCTCAGGACCAATAGTATAATAACCACCAACAGGAATCATCAGTACATGACAGTCTTTAATTTTTTCAATTTGCTTTTCATCTAACATGCATCCTAAATCACCTAGATGAACGACTTTATAGTAATCCTGAACTGTAATAACATGAATTAGATTTTCTCCTCTTAAAGCGCCTTGTTTTTCGTCATGATAAGAATCTATCGTTTCAATTTCAAAAGGACTATCATATTTAGACTCAACAAGTTCTACACAACTAGTGCCACAATGATCGCCATGTAAGTGTGAACATAAAACAATGTTAGCTTTTTCATCTAAATCTCTAAAACCATTAACCGAACCTTTTTCAAAAGGATCAATGATTAAACTTTGACTTTCAACAGCTATTTTAAAACAAGAATGACCTAACCATTTAATTAACATCTAATACCCCCTATAAATTTCTAATACGATAGAAGTATTTATCAACCAGTTTTTCATTATGCAAAGCGCAATCTTCGTTCATAAAGGCTAAATGACCATTGTAGTAAACATCTGGTGTTACACCCTTTTGAACAAGATTTTCAACCATTTGCGTTAAAATAGCATTTTGTAAGAAGATATTAGGAATTGTCGATACACTTCCCACTTTCATAGGAAAACCTTCAATTTCTACTGCTGCATCACCAATTATACAACAATTATCTAATACAACATCTGCTACATCTTTTAGTTTTACTCCATCTTTATGTTTAGTTTTTAAATAATTACTATAATCTACTGCTGTAATAGCAATAACTGGTATTCCTAATTCTTTAGCTCTAATTGCTGCATCTACCGGAGCTATGTTATTACCACTATTGGAAATTATAATCATACAGTCATTAGGTGTAATGCGATTATAGTCAACTATTATTTTTCCTATACCATAGGTATTTTCCACTACATAAGATTTAGTAATTTCAGTATTGCCAGTAGCTGAATGCTCTAATAAAGCAGCATAGTTGGCTGGAGAAGCAGCTCTCCAAAAAGCATCATCTACCACTAGATGTGAGTGACCTGTACCATAACCATAAATTAAACCACCATTTTCAGTAGTTTTAGCTAAAAGCTCAGCTGCCTTGGTTATTGATTCTTTATTAACTTCCATCACTTTATCTACAACTTGTTTTTCAACTTCAAAATATTTTTCCCACGCTTTCATATTTGTCCTCCTTTATTCTTTATACTATAATTATAAATGGTTTTTACATATTTTACATTGAAATTAATCATTATTAGTTTTAAAATTAAAAGAGGAAAAGAAAGAAGGTGGAAGTCAATGGAAGTTGATGAGAGTAATAATTATTTTACAAACCAATGGAATAAAAGAAATCATTTACTTTTTTTGACTTATTAAATGTGACTTTTCTTCCATTAAACTTATGGAAGGAGATATTTTATGGCCAATGAAACACGTTTAACAAACCCCGAATATGTAGCAGAAATTATTGATTTACTAAATCAAGATTTAACTAAAAAACAATTACAAGATTTAATTATTGATTACCATGCTTCTGATATTGCTGATGCATTGGAATTATTAGATAAAGATAAAAGGTTAAAAATTTTTGAAGTTGTTGACGATGAACAACTATCAGAAATTTTTGCTTATCTTGAAGATGCTGATGTTTATATCAGTGAAATTGACCTTCAATTAGCAGCTCAAATTTTATCAGAGATGGACTCTGATGATGCAGTTGACGTTTTAGAAGAAATTGAAGATGAAGAAATTAAAGATCAAATCATTGAAATGATGGATGAAGAAAGTAGTGAGGATGTCCTACTTATTCAATCTTATGATGAAGATACTATTGGTAGTATGATGACTACTAACTACATCGAAATTCACAAAGATTTATCTATTAAAGAAGCAATGCGCGCTTTGACTGCTCAAGCTAAGGATAATGACAATGTATCAACTATTTATGTTGTCGATGAACATGATAAATTCTATGGCGCTATTGATTTAAAGGATTTAATTATCGCTAGAGAGGGGTCACCTTTAGAAGATATTATTACTAATAGTTATCCAACAGTTTATGCTGATGCTTTAATATCTCATTTATTAGAAGATTTAAAAGACTATTCCGAAGACTCTTATCCTGTACTAGATAGAGAGGACCATATTATTGGGATTATAACTGCTACAGATATTGTCGAGATGGTTGAAGATGAACTTGTTGAAGACTATGCAAAACTTGGTGGTTTAACTAGTGAAGAAGATTTGAATGAGTCAATTTTCCAGTCAGTAAGAAAAAGAATCCCTTGGCTGGTGGTTTTGTTAATTTTAGGTTTAGGAATTTCCTCAGTAGTTGGAGTATTTGAAACTGTTGTTAAAAAGGTTCCATTAATTATTTGTTTTCAATCCTTAATATTAGGTATGGCAGGTAATGTTGGAACTCAATCGTTAGCTGTTACTGTTAGAGTTTTAATGGTTGAAAATTTAACTACCAAAGAAAAAATTATGCATGTCTTAAAAGAAGTTAAAATTGGCCTAACTAATGGACTACTACTTGCTACTTTATCAATCGTTGTAGTTACTGCATATATTTTGCTGTTTAAAGTCAATGATTTAAAATTTGCACTTTTAATCGGACTATGTGTCGCTTTAGCTTTAATAATTACGTTAATAGTTTCATCTTTAATGGGAACCCTTGTTCCTATTACCTTCCATAGTATTAACATTGACCCAGCAGTAGCTTCTGGACCATTAATCACCACCTTAAATGATTTAGTAGCAGTTATTGTCTATTATGGTTTATCGTGGTTACTGATAATTCAAGTTTTTAATATGTCATAAAAAAATTAGGGATTACCTAATTTTTTTATGTCTCATTTATTTCAATCTCAATTAACATTTCATAAGGTTGAATACTATTCAATATTTGATCTAACTTTTCTTTTACTCTTATAAAGATTGGATCATTTAACATTTCATTTATTGTTTCATTATCCAACTGTTCATCACCAAATAAACAGTATGTTTTTAGATATGGATAATTTCCACCATGAACAAAGATAAATTTATCAGACTTGCTATAAGCTTCATTATAAATGTTGTCTTTACCAACATTTAAAGAATAGGCAACATTGCCATTGGGATAAAATTCATATAAGGCTATAACTTTATCATTCATAAATAATGGATAAATTAATTTTTCATTGATGCTGATATTTTTGTCATCTTCAATTACTATTGTATAATCTTTTATAGGATTTTTAATATAAAATTTATCGTCTTTAGTATATTTAGTTTTTCTTATTTTTTTATGGCTCATTTCAACAAGCAACTGTTCAATCATTGAAGCAATTTCTTGAGAATGTTCATTTTTATAAACATTAACATTCTTTATGTTAGTTAATTTAATCTCTTCATTAATATTATTTTTCCCAGTATAGTAGTTATATTTTTTTAGTGCTTCGGTAGTAGCCTCATCAATCAACTCACTATAGATAAATTGTCCCATATATGGAAAAGTCATCGTCCCAGCATTATTTTTTATCGAACTATATAAAACTATACAAAATAAAATGTTTTCCTTTTGATAAACATAGTAATAACGTGGAAACTGAGTTAAATTTTCTTTTGGCTCCTTCAATCTTTCAGAAATATAATAGGTGGTATAAGGATTATATTCAAAATTATTTACTAAATACGCTTTAGCAAAAGATACAGCACAATCATCAATTGTGTCAGCTATTGGGTCTTCTTTTTTATGTCCAACTAAAGAAAATAATATTGTAAATACCGCAAACAAAACTATTACCTTCTTCACTAATACCACCTCCTATTTATTAAAGGAAATACTAAAAAGTTATTTTTAAAAACTTTACTACTATTTTATTCTACTCTAATTTGTGATTTTTTCAACGATTATACCCCAAAAATAAAAAATTATTAGCCAAAACTAATAATTCTTCATTTTTATAAATCTCTATTTTTAATAACAATCCTATCTTCTAATTGTGAATCAAAGTTTGCGGAAGCTGAAAGTAATTCTTCAAATATTGCATTACAAGAGGTAATAACTGTCTTAGGTTTTTTATTAGCATACACCTCTTCAATTGGCACATCAAAGAATTCACTAAATCCTTCTAAGTGATAACCTGCAGTCACACCTATCTTAATAATCGACTCATCAATAATATCTTTACCATTTAACTGACAAACTTCTAATACTTTTGTTAGACGATTATAGACAATATGTACACCTTTAGAAACTTGATAAAATTCCGTATGGCCACCATAACAATCTTCTCTTAGCATAAATTTCATCATATGTTTAAACTGTTTGCCAGTTACCTCTAGCATTACAACTGATTCATCATATGGTAAACATTCTTTTAAGTCTTGATATCTGATTATTGGACCAAGAGATGTTTTTCTAATTGCTCCAGAACCAAATAACATAATATCAAATGAAGAATCCACTTGTAGTAAATCAGCAATTAAATTACCTAATTCTGTTTCCATATTTCGCTGTGGATGAGTTAGTGGTCTTCTGAAAGTAGTGATGATTTTCTGATATTTTTTATCTGTTTCATCTTTATAGACTCCTAATAACTCCTCCATAACTGGATCAAATGGACAGGTTTCTTCATTTATTTCAATACACTGCCACTTGTAGCCAGTCATATTATTATTTTCATCAAAGTCAATATCAAATCTTCCAATTTGATCTGTACCAGTATAAGCTTGAACAATAGGAATTCCATTAACTACTTCGGGCTCCGTTAAACGAGTATGTGAATGACCACCTATTATCATATCAACACCCCATTCTGGATCAAGTATAGCAGCTAATCTCTTGTCCTCTTCAAAGCCAATATGGGTTAATAAAACCGTTAAATCAATAGCTGTTGTTTTATAGTTATCAATTATAACACCTATTTCTTTTCTTGCTTCCCAGATATCGACAAAGGCTCCAATTAGTTCTTCACCTTTAGTTTGATTAATAACTTCTTCGGTTAAAACACCAATAAACATTACTCTTAAGCCATTGATATAAACCACCTTAAAAGGACTAAAAAGTCTTTGATGGTTACTTTTAATATATAAATTGGCATTTATTATCGGAAATTTAGCACATTTTTCTAAAAACAATAAATGAGCAATTCCATAATCTGTTTCATGATTACCAACTGTTACCACATCTGGATTTAAAAAATTCATTATTTCAATAGTAGAAAGTCCTTTATACTCTGAATCTATAATTGAACCTCTAAACATATCACCAGCAATAACATATAAAAGAGAATCGTTAATTTCCCTTTCTTTTCTAATATAACCAGATAAAAGGGAAACACCACCAACAAGTTTTTCGTCAATTTTTTCAGCTAAAAAGTCGCCATGTAAATCGTTTGAATGCAAGATTGTTAATTTTTTACCCATTTATACCTTCTCCTTAAATAAAAAACACAAAAAATTTGTGTTTTCTAGATATTACCTGACCAAGCAGGAATACTTTTCCCTCGATTAATAATAACTGCTTTTTGAAAATCTGTTTGATTTAAAAACTCTAAAATTGAGTTTACTTCATTTTCATCACAGCCAACTAAAAGTTTAACTTCTATATCTCTTTTCAATATATCTGCACATACAACTAAAGAAGAAACATTAGTTGCATCAAGTGTACCACGATAAACAGATATATGATCAGTACCTTCACCATGTAAATCCTTTAAATAACCATAGTCAACAGGATATACCAGATTAGTATAAAGATGATGAACTGAATTTTTTGGCATATCAATTACTAAATCACTTGATAAATATAAACTATCTATTTTTTGCCAAAATAAAGCATTATTCTCAAATTCCATCTTAACACCTCCGCATGTCCTATTATAAATGAAATATTTTTCATTTTCAATAGGAGGTTTTTCAAAAATTTTCATGCACTTAAAATCGCTTACATTTTCCAATCTTATCAATCAATTTACCAACTTCACTTTTATCAAATTCTACACTTCCAATTTCAATAGCTGGTTTATTATGACCGTGGAAATCAGAACCAACTGACATTAGTAAATTGTACTCTTTACATTTTTTATAGTAATAATCAATTGCCTTTTGATCATGATAAGTGCTATATACCTCTACACCATCTAAACCATAGGACATTATTTCTTTTAATTTTGCTTCATTGTACCCTATATTATGATGAGGATGAGCTAATACCATCAAACCGCCACTGCTATGAATTAAATCAGCCACTTCTTTAATCGGTAAAGAAAAATCTAAATTGGAATAACATGGTTTTCCTTGAGCATAAAACTCACGATAAAAATTAAAATAAGGATTATCAGCTAATTTACCACCTTTTCTAAATTCTTTAAGTCTTTCGTCATTATCATTTCGACTATCATTTAACACAATTGCCCCAATACTTTCTGGTTCGACTATTTCCTCATTACTAACTTCAATTACCTTCTGACCATCAAATTTAAAACCAAAATCCCAAGCCTTCTGCATTAAAACATCGCCTAAACCTCTTAGTTTAGCTTTGACTTCTTTTTCATGATTAATAAACCTTTGATCATGATATTCAATATTTAGACCCAAAAGATGTAATAAAGTACCATCATCCATTACTGCACTTATTTCAGATGCTGGAATAAATCCAACACCATATTCTTTAGCCCATTTTTCCCCTTCTGACAATGCAGAAACACTATCATGATCACTGATAGCAATAATATCCATATTTAACTTTTTAGCTCTTAAAATAATCTCCTTAGCTGGAAATTGTCCATCAGCTGATTTGTTTGTATGAATGTGTAAATCTATTTTCATGTTAATCACCAAATAAATTATATTATGATATAATTAATTTAACAAATATACTATATGGAGGGAACAATGAATTATCGAGAAATAGCTAATAATTTTTTACTTAAATACGATCAACATCCAGATAATATTGATATTGATAGTTTAACTAAAAATTTCATCGAGGAGATGAAACTAGGTTTAGCTGGTAAACCTTCATCTTTAATGATGATTCCAGCCTATGTTTCAACTAAGGGAGAAGTTCCATTAAATGAAACAGTCATCGCCATTGATGCTGGTGGAACAAACTTAAGAATTGCTTATGTAACATTTACTAAAGATGGTATTTCAATTGAAAACTTAAAGAAACAGAAAATGTTAGGTGTTGAAAAACCTTTGCATATTAATGAGTTTTTCTCACAATTAACCGATATTATTATGCCTTATCTAGATAAGAGTCAAAAAATCGGTTTCTGTTTTTCATTTGCAGCAGAAATTCAACCTAATAAAGATGGTAAAATAATTGAATTTTCTAAAGAAATCAACGTTGATGAATGTGAAGGAAAATTAATCTTTGAAGAACTTAAAAAAGAAATCAAAAAAAGAGGGTTTGAAAAAGAAATATCAGGCGTTATATTAAATGACACTGTCTCTACTCTTCTTGGTGGCCCAGCAATTAAACCATCAGAAAAAGTAGATGGTCAAATCGGACTGATTTTAGGAACTGGCACTAATACCGCTTATATTGAAGAATTAAAAAATATCACTAAACTTGATTTGCATTCTGAAGGAAAAATGATTATCAATATGGAAAGTGCAGGTTTTAATAAACTTCCGCAAGGCAAGTTTGATAAAATTTTTGATGAAAAATCAAATAACCCAACTGCCCATATGTTTGAAAAGATGATTTCTGGTATTTATCTAGGAAATGTAATCTGTGAAACAGTTAAATATGCCGCAAAAGAAAACCTTTTCTCTAAAGAAAGCACCATTAAAGATTTACCATACTTTTCAATGGTAGAAGTAGATCAATTTTTAAGAGAACCTTTCGGCGATAACTTACTATCAAATGCTTGTCATAACGCTAGTGATGTTGAACTTCTTTATAATTTTGCTGATTTAGCAATTGAAAGAGCGGCTAAACTTGTAACAAT
>JGI24709J26583_10001260_pt1 | contig 21576 bp, 19 predicted proteins | sample BioPla2DNA1_FD_26583 | JGI IMG/M metagenome (IMG submission 26583) | reverse complement strand
CCAGCAAACTTGTATTCCGTTTCTAGATTTCTTTCGTATTACCTTATTACTTTACGTATTTCTTATTTTAAGATATTCTTCGTCAATATTCTCTATGTTTTTCTATTTTTATATGCAGTTGTCAAGGTACTAGTTTTTGTCATAACTATGACATTGGTGGGCCGAAGTGGACTCGAACCACCGACCTCACGCTTATCAGGCGTGCGCTCTAACCACCTGAGCTATCAGCCCACATTCTCGAATTTTTCTCTCGAAAATTTCGCAATATTTTTTAATTAAAAGTTTCTACACATTTTTAGCGTGCTAAATTATTATACCTTAGTCAATATCTAGTGTCAATTATTTTTATAATTAAAACAAGCCTTCCATTAATATATTAAAACCATCTAAAAAAGCTATACGCGTAGCCTTGTTTTAGCAAAATCAAACGTTTAATTTTTATATGAAATCAATCTTTAATTTGCCAATTAATAGGCTCATATCCCATCTTGATAAGCTCTTCATTTGCATTTTTAAAACAATTGCTTCCTAAAAATCCGCCATATGCTGAAAGTGGCGATGGATGAGTTGTTTCTAAAACAATATGTTTAGGATTTGTAATTAAAGCTTTTTTAGATCTTGCAAAAGTACCCCATAATAAAAATACCATAGGATTTTCTCTATTATTTAAATGATTTATAATGCTGTCTGTCAATTCTTCCCAACCCCTTTTCATATGGGAACTTGGCTTATATTCTTCAACCGTTAATAAGGTATTTAAAAGTAAAACTCCTTGTTTTGCCCATGAAGTTAAGTTTCCATTCGTTTTTGGAATTTCATATCCAAACTCTTTATTTAATTCTTTAAAAATATTTTGTAGTGATGGCGGGAATTTACCAACTGTCTGCACTGGAAAAGCAAGACCATGTGCTTGACCAGGGCCATGATAAGGATCTTGACCTAGTATAACAACTTTTGTATCTTCATATGAGGTTAACCTTAGTGCGTTATAAATATCATACATATCCGGATACACTGTAGTATTTTTATATGCATACTTTAAAAACTCTCGAAGTTTTTGATAACTTTCACTCTCAAAATCAGGTTTTAAAATTTCAGTCCAATCATTTTTTAAATCAATCATATAGCACACCGTCCCTTTAGTATGGTTATTATATACATTAACTAAACAAAATTCAATACAACACAAAAATGTTCTATGAACACACATTAACTTAACAAACTATAAAAAAATTAATTAGTAATATGCACAATTAATTTGGAAAAAGCATAGAAGCCAAAATGTTATATGAGCACTTAACAAACTATAAAAAGAATTAATTAGTAATATGCACTTATTCTATTAATTAATTTAGAAAAAGCATCAAACCAAAAAATTACAATCTTGTCATACACTAGAAATATACCAATAAAAACGAGGTTTGCCATAAAATATGTTGCATACGGATTCCATATATAGCCAAGACTTGAAATTCTAAAAAAGATACTTATTACTCCAAATAAAATCCAAAATAAAGCCGTAGCATATGCGATTCTTATTAAGGCCGCATAATACCATTTGATTTTACCTTCCTCCGTACTTCTATCTAAATAAACTGCAATTATTGTATAAAGGCCACCTATAAAAGCGAAACTTACTATTTTAATATTTATAAACACAGCACCTATTGCAATAACTCCAATATATGCTAAAAAAGACTCTTTATAATACCCTTTTGTAAGAGGTAACATCAAACCCATAACAGTGACTATACGAAAAACTAGCTTTAACGGTCTTACATAGAAAGATAAAATAATTGACATAACAGAAATGGCTGCACCAAAGCCTGCCAAGGTAAGTCTTTGCGAGGGTCTAGTCCTTGCGTTTTTTGAACCTTCACTTCTATCATTTAAAAACATATATACCTATTTAAATCTATATTGGTATAAGCCTTATTTCAATTCAACAAGCCCCATTTTTCTTTTAACTTTACGTAAAGTTTTGCTTGCAAGATATGCAGCTTTTGATGCACCCTCTTTTGCAGTTTCTAAAAGGTATGCTTTATCCTTCATTAATCTTGCATATTCTGCCCTTATTGGAGCAAAGTGCTCAATGATAGATTCGGCTACAGCTTCCTTTAACTCTTTATAACTATATCCAGTATATTTATCAATAACACTTTCTAAAGATTGTCTACTCATAACAGATAAAATAACCAAAAGATTTGATACCCCAGGCTTATTTTCCACATCATATCTCACTTCAGTTTCTGAGTCAGTTACAGCTCTTCTAATTTTTCTTGCAATTGAATCTGGTTCTTCAATAATTGAAATTGAACCGTTGGGGTCTGGATCAGATTTGCTCATTTTTGCAGTAGGATCTTGAAGAGAAAATATTTTTGCTCCAACTTTTGGATAGTATCCTTCTGGAACAGTAAATGTATCTCCATAAAGATTGTTAAACCTAATTGCAATATCTCTAGTGATTTCCATATGTTGCTGTTGATCTATTCCTATTGGCACATAATGTGATTGATAAAGCAAAATATCTGCTGCCATTAAAACAGGGTAATCTAAAAGTCCCATGTTTATATTGTCTTCATTTTTTGCTGACTTATCTTTAAACTGTGTCATTCTTTGCATTTCACCTACATAGGTATAGCAATTTAATAACCAAGTTAATTCAGCATGTGCTGGTACATGAGATTGGAAATATAAAATGCATTTTTCAGGATCAAGTCCTGATGCTATCAATTGCGCAAAAAATGATAGGCCCCTTTGCCTATATTCTGTTGGATTTTGTCTAACTGTCAATGAATGTAAATCAGCAATAGCAAAAATTGAATTAAAATCATCTAAAAACTTAACCCAATTGTTAATAGCTCCAATATAGTTTCCTATTGTTATGATTCCTGTTGGTTGTATTGCAGAATAAATAGTCTTTCTTTCTTGTTCCATGCCTTAAAATCTCCTTCACTTTACATTTAACATTTTATCAAATAATAGTAAATAAGCAAACTAAGATATAAAATATTAGCATTTTAATAAAAATATAACTTTAATGGAAATAGTCTATATTAAATAAATCGCAAATTCTCACATATATGCCTTAGATAATTTCAATTGAGCAACATAAATTTACAGTTTGCAAAAAAACACATTTTTCTAATTCTTCAGTGCCAAACATCTTATTGAAAAATATATTTTATATACGTACTTATGTGATTAAATCCCATTATTGCTCAATTAAAACCAATAGATTGCACCCAACATTTAAAAATAGAACTACCCTTGACAAATATCTCCATTACAGTCATAGCCTAATTCATCACACAAACTTTTAACTTGACTGCAAATTTTTGATAATATTAAACCCATATTAAGAGATTCGACCAATCCCGTAGTCCTTGTTCCTTTTATGTATAGCTTACAGCCGTCTTTGTACATTTGCTTTAGTGCCTCTAATCCCCTTTTCTTAGGCAGCTTATAATTTCTTCCTAGTCTTAAAAATTTTTTAATTCCTTCTATATCATACATAAAAAAATCTTCTATATTTGGATTTGCTTTAATTTCAATGATTTTGTCTGCGCCACATCCCCTAAAATCATCTTTCATTTTTTCAATATCGATAGGTGCTATATTCATTGCTGATTTAAAAACATCCAAATCATAACAAAAACATACAACTTTTTCGTAATCTAAAAACTCAGGATTACAACAAATCTCAATCTTAAACTCAGCAAGCATTTTTTTTATGCATATTACCTATTCCTGCTGCACACATATGTTTAATTTCATCAAAATTAAACCGCAAACATTTAGTTTGGTTTTTGGTAAATTCTATTACTTTTTTGTAAAACTCTTGATCCGTTGGTCCTTCCGTAACCATTACTAATATTCGTTTCTTTTCCATTATTATTTTTCCAAATATTTTTTTAATAGTTCCTTATCAAAATCATCGCCATTAACAATTGAAAACAAATATTCTCCTGTTTTTATTCCCATTTCTTCGGCATATCTATTAATTTTATTGATACCATTTTGTGATATATTCTTAAAAACAGCTTTTCCATCATCAGTAGGCTCACCAATATATAAATTAGATAAGTCGATGTAATCGATTAAATATGGTGAATGACTTGTAATAATTACTTTAGTATGCTCCATAAAACCATCAATTATACCTATGTATTTTTTAAACAAACCAGGATGCACAGAATTTTCTGGTTCTTCAATACCAATGATCGGTATCTCTTTGATATCTATCAAGGCCATATGTGTTAGCAGCAATAACATTCTTTTAGCACCATCAGACATCAATTTAAAAGAAACAGTTTGTGGCATAAACTTATTTGACACAACTAAGACAAAAATTGAATTAGCAATTTCAAATGGACCTTTTTCATCTACTTTTACATCGATATTTTGCTCTGAAACCTTAAACTCTTTTATTTTGACATCCAAAATATACGGGAAAAAATCCATTAAGGTGTTTATTATTAACTCATATTTAGATTTTTTATTCTTTTTTAGAAAATACAATGTTCTTGCAAGTGTAATCTCATCGTGAGGAGAGCCTTCATCAAAGTTTTTTTGAATAAATGGAATTTCATCAAACAACTCACTTACATCAAATCTTCTATCAACAAAAATCTTCAAAGAATTTATTGCATTAACAATCTCTAAATAAAATAAATCATCAAAGGCTTGTATCTTATTGATAACAAGCTCATCTCCTTTTATCAAAATATCTTTATCACATCTGCCCGTTTTTGATGATTTGTATTTTGCATTGTTCAAAGTTCTATCAATATAAGATACATATTTTTGACTTTGATTTAATTGTTTTATTTTTAAATATTCTGAAATAATTTTCCCTTGTTCTTTAGCATTTTTTTGCCAAGATAATTCAAAGCCGTATTTAACAGAATTTGTGTTATTATCAACAGGATAATCAAAAGTAATTTCAAATTTAAAATTTTTGCCCCAATTGACAGTAAGTAACGGCATTTCTGCAATCCTTTTCATCATACTGTTTTTTATGTTAGACGGTTTTGTAATAAAATCAAAACCAAACTCAATGGCTGAAAAAACATTTGATTTACCATAATTATTTGCGGATAAAAGTGCATTTATTTTTGCCAAATTCATATCTAATTCATCGATATTCTTATATCCGTCTATATAAATATTCTTAATGTCTATCATACTCGTCCTCCATTTCCTCTCCCACATATATTAGAATATCACACTTTAAAATAAAACGCAATTTTTCTTTGCGTTTTTTATTGTAAAATTATAGAATAGTCCCATATTTTTATTAAAAAAGCAATTTTTTGTTGCATTTTTTAAATTAAAACATTAAATAATGCTCACTAAGCAAACTAAAGATATAAAATATTAGCACTTTAATAATATAACTTAATATGTATAGAAACTCTATCATGTAGCCAATTAAAGCCAAAAATAACTAATATAAGTTTAAAAAGTAAAAACCGCCAATTTTGGCGGCCTTACCTTCAATCCTCTACACAAGCAAAGACTTATGCCTATTTTATTTTTCAAGCAATTTATATATTGTTTCTTCTATTTCAGAATTATCTACAACTAATGTATGCCGTTTTTCTAAAGATTTTAATTCTTGTATTTGTTTTGGGACTTCAAGTGCTGTACAATCATTTAGCTTTTTAACAGCTTTAAATCCTTCTACTTTAACCCCTTCAAGTGCATAAACTACATCAGATGCAAATTTATATGGGCTTGCAGTGGAAACAAGTACACTCTTATGTTTATCATTTGAGTCACCAAGATATAGGTATAGGGCATTTGCGCCGACTGCTGTATGTGGATCCATTACATAACCAAACATAAGCTCTATATCCTTTATTGTTTCTAAAGTATCTTCTTCGTTTGTGTCATATGCGATAAATTCAGATAGTTTTTCTTCAATATCTTCAACATCTACAAGATATGATTTATCGTATTTTAGTTTTTCCATCAAATCAATAATTCTTTCAAAGTCTCTGTCATAAAGCTCAAATAAAAGTCTTTCTAAATTTGAAGAAACTAAAATATCCATTGAAGGTGACATGGTTTTATAAAATTCTCTATTAGCATTATATTCACCCTTATTGAAAAAATCAGTTAAGACATTATTTTTATTTGATGCAACAATTAACTTATTTACTGGTAAGCCCATTCTTTTTGCATAATATCCAGCTAAAATATTCCCAAAATTTCCAGTTGGAACAGCGAAGTTTACTTTGTCCCCCATTTTAATTTCTTCTGAGCCTACCATATCAAGATATGCAGAAAAATAATATACAATTTGCGGAACCAATCTTCCCCAATTTATTGAATTTGCAGAACTTAATGAATATCCCATAGATGCAAACCTTTCATTTGCTTCTTCACTTCCAAATATTCTCTTGACTGCAGCTTGTGCATCATCAAAGTTTCCATTAATTCCTATTACATGGACATTTTCTCCAGCCGCTGTTTGCATTTGAAGCTTTTGCATTTCAGAAACTCCATCAGCTGGATATATTACGACAATTTCTGTGCCATCAACATCTTTAAATCCTTCAAGTGCAGCTTTACCAGTATCACCAGAGGTTGCCACTAAAATCAAAGTTTTTTCTTTAACTTTCAGTTGTTTTCTTGCCCCTACTAATAGATGTGGAAGTAAAGTTAAAGCAATGTCTTTAAATGCATAAGTTGGACCATGAAATAACTCTAATATATATATTTCGTCATCAAGTTTTAAAACTGGTGCTGGGTCTCCATCAAATCTTGAATATGCTTTTTTAGTATAGGTCTCTAAATCCTTTTGACTATAATCTGTTAAAAATTTTCCTATTATATATGCACTTCTTTCGTAATACTCTAAAGGAATCAAAGACTCAAGTTCATTTTTAGATAAAATAGGAAAAGATGCCGGAACATATAATCCGCCATCTTTAGCAATTCCTTGTAATATAGCTTGACTTGAAAGCGAGCCGTATTCTCCTCTAGTACTTATATAATCCACCTATATCGCTCCGTCTTTTGTTGTAAATTTTTTAACAAACTCTGGTAAATCCTCATAATCTGCAGATATAGTTAAAACAAAAGTTGCCTCAGTTTTATTTGAAATTTGAAGTAATCTTTCAAAAAATGACTCCATTTCAGCAATTGGTTTCCCTATCATTCTTGCAGCTCCATCAATAAAAAAGAGACGAATATCATAGTTTGCTTCTTGCATTCCTTGAATGAAACCAATAAATCCGTCTTCCGTTTGTATGTTACTCTCTTTTGAGTTTGTAAATCTTATTTGATATTTTATTTCATGAATATATCTTGATGTGTCTGCGATAAAAACGATGTCCCCTAGTTCTTTTGCAATGCTTTCATTTGCCATTTCAATAATTTTTTTAGTCTTGCCTGAACCCTTTGCACCGTAAATTATTTTTATCATATAAACCTCTCTTTTGAGTTATACATATATTTTAACATATACAATATATTTTTCAAGACCGAAATCTCAAATCTTAACTTGTTTTCACACAAGAAAAACTAACCTATCTTTTTAAATTTTTTGTAAATAAAATCTCATATCTAACGCCTTGTCCACTAGGAATGCTTGCAATTAGATCAAAACTTGAAACATTCAAATTCATTTTAAAATTAACTTTTTTATATTCAATCTTTTTTCTTGATATTGTTATGTGAGGAATAAATCTTTCCTTTTTATCAAATACAATTTTAGCTTTATACATTTTCTTTTCTACAAACTCTTGTAACTCATTTAAACTAGCACTTTCTTCAATATTCAAAACATATACATTTACCTTTGGCATTTGATAAATCTCTCCAATCTTAATTTCAAAGGCATCTAAATTAATATCGTTTAATGCTTCAATTATTACTTCAACGTTATCGTTTTTGCCAATATATACCAAGGTTAAATGCATCTTGTCTTTGCTAACAAGCTTTTCTTTATCATCTACAATATCTTCTAGATGTTTATATATCTTATCTACTTCTTCTTTTGAAAAAGTTAAAGCTACAAATAAATTACCTTTTACCTTATCCATACCAAATATTAAAAAGACTATTAAGAAAATTTAGGAAACGGCTCATAAATGTATAGATGTTTCAATTAATATCAAAAATAGCCATTTCCTCATCGCGTTTGTATTTTGACAAAGAAAAAGGAGCTTTAAGAAATTTTGGGACACGATTTATAAATGCATTTATGTTTCAATTAATATTAAAAACAGCCATTCCCTCATCGTGGTGTTTGTCTTTTAATTAAAGAAAAAACTGTTAAAAGGCTTTTAGTTTCTTAACAGTCCCCCCTTTTTCTATTTTAATCTTTCTTTCCTTTATATAATTTTCTAAGTCTATTAGAATCAATTCTATCAATAATGCCAACAAGTTCATCATCACCAATTGTTGTGATTCTGCCTTCTGCATATTGCTTGTCTATAAGCTCTTTCATTTCTTTAACTAATGGATCAGTTTTTTCAATTATTTGATCGCCTTTTAAATGGAAAAATGCATTCATCCAAAAAGCTATTCCAGCAAGACCAGAGTTAATATCAATAGCAACTAGAGGAGGTCTATTTAAAATCTTTTCCGTATTGAAAATATTATATATTTCTTGATCTTTTAATAGCCCATCAGCATGAATACCCGCTTTTGTTAAATTAAAACTCTTTCCTACAAAAGGAGTTCTTGAAGGAATTTTGTATCCTATTACATTTGTATAGTAATCTGCAATTTCTGTGATAACAGATAAATCCATACCATCAGTTTCTCCTCTTAATGAAGCATACTCAATTGCCATAGCTTCAAGAGGACAATTACCAGTTCTTTCACCAATACCTAAAAGTGAGCAGTTTACCGCACTTGCACCATATAACCAAGCGGTTGCAGCATTTGTAACAACTTTATAAAAATCGTTGTGTCCGTGCCATTCAATTTGTGCTGATGGAATTTCTGCATAATGCTTTAATCCATAAATGATACCTTGAACACTTCTTGGCATCGCACTTCCTGGATATGAAACACCGTATCCCATAGTATCACAACATCTAATTTTTATTGGCATATTGGCTTCATCACCAAGTTTTTTGATTGCTGCAGCTAGTGGGACTACAAAACCATAGTAGTCTGCCCTTGTTATGTCTTCAAAGTGGCATCTTGGAATAATGTCGTATGATAAAGCTTCTTTTACCACACCAAGATATTTATCCATAGCTTGTTTCCTAGTCAAATTCATTTTTTTGAAGATATGATAGTCTGAACAAGAAACTAAAATTCCAGTTTCTTTAACATCCATTTGTTTCACTAACTCAAAATCTTTTTGACTTGCTCTAATCCAGCTTGTGATTTCAGGAAATTTTAAACCTAAATCTTGGCATTTTCTAACTGCTTCTTTATCTTTGTCTGAGTACAAGAAAAACTCTGATTGTCTAACTAAACCATTTGGTCCACCAAGTTTACTTAGTAGTTTAAAAAGATCTACAATCTGTTCTACTGTATATGGAGCTCTTGATTGTTGACCATCTCTAAAAGTTGTATCAGTCATCCATATTTCTTTAGCACAAGACATTGGCACATTTGTAAAGTTAAACAAAGTCTTTGGAACTTCATCATAGTTAAACATTTCTCTAAAAAGTTGAGGTTCTTTAACGTCTTGTAGTTCATGCGTAAAGTTGTGAGTTTCTAATAAACTTCTGCTTTCATTCCAAAATATTCTTTCTTTCATAATTTTTCTATCCTTTTTCTTTTCTTTATATATTCATCATTTAGGAGCCAAAATATCATATATTTGATACCCTTTTGCTGAATTACATATTTTCCATATTGCTTAGCTTTGCTGCTTGATCTGCAACGGCAAGTCCTTCTACCATTTCAAAAATATCGCCATCTAAAAACTCAGGCAATGAATATAGGCTCATATTTATTCTATGATCTGTTACTCTTCCTTGAGAATAATTATATGTTCTAATTCTTTCAGATCTATCACCTGTACCTACTTGCATTCTACGATTTTCTGCATATTCTTTATCTTTTTGAGTTTGATAAAATTCATATAATCTAGCCTTTAAAACCTTCCATGCTTTATCTCTATTTTTAATTTGTGAACGTTCATCTTGACATTCTACAACTATGCCAGTTGGTATATGTGTAAACCTAACTGCACTTTCAGTTTTATTGACATGTTGTCCACCTGCTCCACTACTTCTAAAGGTGTCTATCTTTACATCTTTTTCATCAATTTCAACATCAACATCTTCGGCTTCAGGTAGCACTGCTACTGTTACTGTTGAAGTATGAACTCTTCCTTGGCTTTCTGTTTCTGGAACTCTTTGAACTCTATGAACACCACTTTCATACTTCATTTTAGAATATGCACCCTTTCCTTTAATCATGAAGGTAACTTCCTTAACCCCACCAAGTTCTGTCATATTAGAATTTATTTCTTCTATTGTCCAGCGTTGTCTTTCTGCGACTCTATAGTACATTCTCATTAGCTCATAACCAAACAAACTAGCTTCTTCACCACCTGCTCCAGATCTAATTTCAATGATAACGTTTTTGTCATCCATTGGATCTTTTGGAATTAACATAATTTTTAATTCTTCAATAATTTTTTCTTTAGTGTCTTTAAGCTCATAATATTCAATCTTTGCAAGTTCTGCCATTTCGCTATCGCCAGAACTTTGCATTTCTTCACAAAGAGCCATCTCTTCAACACATTTTAAATATCTATTATATGCTTCAACAATGTCTGCAAGTTTTGAATGCTCAATTGAATCAGCCTTCCATTCCTCACTGCCTATTCTTGCAGGATCTGCTAAAGCCTTGTTTAATTCTTCATATCTACTTTTAATTGCTTCTAATTTTTCAATCATTTTTTACCTATTACTAATATATAACTTTTACCTTCTTTCTAAATTACTAATATGTTTTGCTATATTTATCTTATTGTAGCTTTACCCTTTATCTAAATTGCCAGCTTCCTTTTGGTATTTATCTTATTATGGCTTTACCTTTTATCTAAATTGCAAACTAATATGCTCTATCTTAATTATGGCTTTGACTTAATTATTAAAACCCTTGCCACAGGTGGATTATTATAGTCATAAACTACTTCTACTTTTTTATCTTCAAACATAGCTTTAACATCTGCAAGTTGACCTATGCCTATTTCAAGAATAAGAACACCACCTTTTGTTAAGTAATCTTGATACTGACTTGCAATTTTATTATAAAAATCAAGACCTGTTTGCCCACCATCTAATGCACTTAATGGCTCATAATCTTTAACCATTTTATCAAGTGTTTTTATATCACTACTTTTAACATATGGAGGATTTGAGATTATTATATCAAATGGACCTTCAATGTTATCAAAACCATCCGACTGTATAAATTCAATATTTTGATTTAATGCACTAGCGTTTTTACTTGCAATTTCAAGTGCCTTTTCACTAACATCTGAAGCTACCACAATATTTGATGGATCAATATTGCTTTTTATAGCAAGAGCTATAGCACCACTACCAGTGCAAAGATCTAGTATCCTTAGTCCCTTTTCGTCTCCAACAATTTTAATTACTTGTTCTACTGCAAATTCAGTATCAAATCTTGGAATTAAGACATTTTCATCTACATAAAGTTTTAAGCCATAAAAGTATGCTATGTTACTTGCATATTGAATAGGCATACCATCTTTACATTTATTTGCAATTTCCTTTGCTCTAGTCATTTGCTTATCATCAAGTCTTGTAACTAAAGAAAATTCTGATTTTGTAGAAATTTCACATGCATCCATTAAAACTAAATCTACCTCATGTTTTCTTTCTTCAGGCATTATCTTTTCTATTTCAAGTCTTGCTTTAGTTATTGAAGTAAATAAACTAAATTTTTCATCTTTAAGTTCTGGGTTTGCTTCCATTTCTAAAACTCTATTAAATGCTGCAATTGCAACTTCAACCATTTTGTCATCGGGCTCTTTAGTTGTTAGTTTTTGCATTAATAGCCCTGGAGCCTTTATGATTTTAACAAACCAGTTATCAAACTTTGCAAAGAATTTTAATGCTTCATAACTAACACCCATTATCACTGGTAGTAAGGCTAGCCTAATTAAAGTATTTACAATTGCAAGTGGATGCCATTTAACAAAAGAAAATATTAATAACGAAATTGTAAAGACTATGATGATAAAGGTAGTACCACATCTATCATGTACAGTTTTTTGCTTTTGTACGTTTTCTACTGTTAAAGGAAGCCCTTTTTCATATGCACTTATTGTTTTATGTTCTGCACCATGATATCTAAAAAGCCTTTTAATATCTTTTATTTGACCAATGATTAAAACATACATGATAAACATAAATAGCTTTAAAAGTCCTGCAGTTAAATTGGGATAAAATGATTGCAAAAATGCTGTTTGACCACTTAAATCAATATATTTAAAAATTAGTTTTGTTATATATACAGGAGCTACAACAAAAAGTCCTACTGCAAATAATATTCCCAAAGCTACACCTATTCCAATTGCAACTTGCATAATGTCTACTTTAAAAGTCTTTGCAAGCCATTTTTCAAATTTTGAAGGTGCTTCATCAACATCATCGCCATAAACTTCTGCAGTTTTAGTTAGGGTTTTCATTCCAATAGCCATGCTGCTAAAAAAGTTTACAACACCTCTAATTATTGGAATTTTGAAAAAAGCATTCTTTTCACTAGGTGGTGTAAATCTTTCAGTATCTAATTGTATTTCGCCATGAGGATCGCGCACAGCAGTAGCCATAACACCCTTACCGCGCATCATGACACCTTCTAATACAGCTTGTCCGCCTATGTGAGTACAATTTTTCTTTGCCATTTCTATACCTTTTCCTTTATTTTTACTAATATCTATCGATTTTATTTAGATATTTTTATTAATTTTACCTTATTTTTTCTATTTACCCATCAATTTTATGGTGCTATTTTTACTAATGTTATATTAAGCTTCTCACTGATTATTCATCAAACTTATGACACTATTTTTGCTAATTTGACACTAAGCTTTCTACTCTTTATCCCCGAAAATTAATACAACTATTTCTGCTAGTTTTATCTTAATCTTAGACCTTCCTTGCGACTAATTTTCTATCATTGCCTCTTAAAATAGCAAAAAAAGTGCAGTTTTCGGCCTGCACTTTTTTTATTAAATGATATAATCAGCTAGTCTTCTTTTAGGCCATAACGCTTACGGAATTTGTCAACTCTTCCGCCAGTATCAACTATCTTTTGTTTACCTGTATAAAATGGGTGACATTCATTGCAAATATCAACTCTCATTGAATCAACTTTTTTTGTTGTACCAACACGGAACTTTGCACCACATGCACATTCTGCGTCGACTACTTTATAATCTGGATGTATTCCTTCTTTCATTTTCTTTACCTCTTAATATTTTATATCAATGCTAGTAAATTATATTTACATAAGATAGAATTGTCAACTATTTTTTACTAACAGTAAAAACTAGTAGCTCTATTGTTAAGTCTAATGTTAAGTGCAACTGTGGCGCGTTTTTAAAAATTATAAAATTTCTATTTGAAATAAAACTATCTTGTCAAAATATATTTGAAACTACCTAAAAACTTATATCACCATCTGCACAAATGACCTTTTCTATACTAGAATCTAAAAGCCATAAATTATCTTTTTGTATCCTACCAAACTCATCTATAGTTCCTTCATAGTTTAGTTGTTTTAACTTACTACAAAAAGCAAATGCTCCACCTTCAATTTTTGCAATATTTTTTGGAATAACTAATTTTGATAAGTTAGTACATTTGCAAAAGGCTGCAGATTCAATGTTTAAGACCGTGTCTGAAATGACTACATTGGTAANATTTATGCATTCTGTAAAAGCATTATCACCAATAGAAGTAATACCGCTAGGAATTATAATTTCTGCAAGACTTTCACAGCCAGCAAAGGTCTGATACTCAATAGTTTCATTTCCAATTGGAATATTTATATTTTCTAAATTCTTGCAGTCTGAAAATGCAGCTTCTTCAATTTCAGCATTCAAAGGAATATTTATATTTTTAAGATTAACACACTCTGCAAAAGCTCCATATCCAATACTCGTAATTGTTTCAGGAATATTTATATTTAAAAGATTTTTGCAACGCGTAAAAGCATAATCTTCTATACTAGTTACACTGCCATCAGTGGGAATAATGCTATCTTTGCAACCTACAATTAGTGTCTTGCTGTCTGTTTCAATCAAACAATTATTATCACTATGATAAACAGGATTGCCGCGACTTACCCTTATGCTAGAAAGATTTTCACAGCCTAAAAAAGCACCTGCTTCAATACTTGTAACACACATGGGAATTTTTATACTAGTAAGATTAACCCTATCAGAAAATGCTGAAGCTTCAATAGTATTTACACTTTCNTCTATAGGGATAATACTATTTTCACAACCAACAATTAGCCTATTTAACCATGTGTCTATTAGACAATTATTCTCGCTATGGTAATTAGGATTGTTTTCGCTTACTTCAATGCTAGAAATATTTTTGCAAGAAGCAAATGCTCCAAATCCAATTTCTGAAATGTTTTTTGAGATATAAATACTNGTAAGATTTTGGCAGCCTCTAAACGCAAAAGAACCAATTTCTGCAACTCTTTTATCTACAGGAATGCGATTGCAGTCTTTAAGACCCTTTAATAGCTTTTTACTTTCAAGCTCTACTAAGCAATTGTCAATGATACGATAATCGANATTTAAAATGCTAACTTCTATATTACTAAGATTATTACAACCNAAAAAAGCTAGGTCATCAATATATGATACTGTAGGTGGAATAAAAACATCAGTAAGATTAATACAATTTCTAAAAGCATATACCTCAATGTTTTTCACGCCATTAGGAATTAATATCTTCTCAAGACTAAAGCACTCAGAAAAAGCAGCAGCCCCTATAGTGATGATACTTTCAGGAAAAACTATGTTTTTTAAATTAATACATCCCTCAAAAGCACACTGATCTATGATAGTTATGCCATCTGGAATGGTTATATCAATAAGACTATGACAGCCTCTAAAAGCACTTCTACCAATTACCTGAAAACCATCTGGTATAACAAAAGAAGTTAATCCTTGCATCTCTTCAAGCGTAAAACCCGTAAAAACTTTTTCTTCCATATTATTTTATACCTACATAATTAATTAAATATTTGCATTTTAATTATATATGCGACCTTAATACATGTCAATATTAATATTTTATATTTTCCCGCAAAACAGGATTTAAATGTAGCTTAACTTGTAATTTTTAAAAAATTTTTAAATATTTTTAAACTTTTATAATCGGACAAACATATGTTGTGGGAGTTTTAGATAGCGTTGAAAAAAGTACTGGTGCATCACTAAAAGGAATTTTAGTATCAATGATATCTGTTAAAGACAATTCTTTTTGAGCTAGTATATTTATTGCTGCAGGAAACTCATCTATTCCATCAGATATTCCTTTAATGACTAGTTTTTTATTTAATATTCCACCTATGTCTAAATTAACCTTTGCAAGTGTTCTATATGAGGTATTTGCAATAATGCAATCGCCGCCATAACCAGTAATCAAATGTAAAAAATTGGTAGATATACCTGTATTCAAATTATATATTGTATGTTTTGCAAGCCTTCCACCAGTTATTTCATAAACACGCTCTGTGACATTTTCTTTCATTTCATTTATGACAAAATAACATCCAACTTTTTTAGCAAGTTTAATATATCTATCATCTCTAGATACAAAAATCGGGATCGTTCTATAGTATCTTAAAAGCTGCGCTAAAATTAAATTTAGAACACTATCGCCTACAAGAGCAATATATGAACCTTCCTCTATTGTCATATTGCTTAAGACTGTCAAAGCTAAAGATATTGCATATGTAAATATAGCTTCATCATCTTTAACTCCTTCTGGAAATAAAATTAAATTCTCATAAGGCACTGCTGTAAAATCACATAAAAAGCCATTTTCTTCAAATCCAAATTTTGGAAAATCCGTAAAATCTTCACTAGTTTCTTCTTTATTGATATATGGGTTTATAATTACTCTTTCTCCACGCTTTAAACCATACTCATCATTATCTTCGCTAATAATTGCAGTAGCAATTCCACAAGGGACTAATGGATACTTGACATCAAGTTTCCCTTCATAGACAGCAACATCATCATGTATTGGAAAAATTGAACTAATTTTTACTTTAATATATGAGTCATCTTGTGGCATTTCATCAATGACCTTAAATTTTTTATTTCCACTTGCTGAATATGCTTTCATGAAAATTGCCCCTAACTTTATTTTGCACTGTATGCAATAAAATTATTATATACAAATTTACACCATCTATCAAGGCTAACACCCAACGCAAAAAATAATATTTATTAAAAAAATACCAAAGAAAAACTTTGGTATTGCCCATTTAATTTCATACTACTAACTTGTTAAATAACAATTATTTAACAAGTTTTAACCTGATATCGATATGAAAAGTAAAAGCTTATTGTTCAGGTTCTTGTTCTTCAAGAGCTTTTTTGTATGCTCCTACAATTTCCTCTTTTACATACTCTCTAAATTCATTGTTTAGAGGATGTGCGATATCTTTGTACTCGCCTGAGGGAATTTTTCTTGAGGGCATTACAACAAACAAACCACCGTCGTTACTCTCAATAACTTTCACATCATGCACTACAAACACTTCATCAAATACCATGCTGGCTACACACTTTAACTTAGCGTCTTCTTTGTCGATTATCTTAACACGTATGTCTGTAATTTTCATCTCGGTCACCTTCCTATATTTGATTTAATTATACAATATGAAAAATCAATAGACAATAGGCATATTAAAAAAAAGCACATCATAAGACATGCTTTGCTAAAACAACTCAAAACAATATTTAATTTTGCATCTAAAAAATAAATCTTCCCCAAACTAACCTTGTTCTTTTTCATATGAGGCATAATCAACTTTGCCAACATTTGTTAATTTAATTGAATCTACCTTTGTAATTTTTCTAGGGACTGCATAGACTATAATATCTTCAGCAACTTTTTTTGCTATGATATCTTCGGCATTATTTTCGGGATAATTTTCTATGACTAAAAGCTCAATGTATGGCTTACCTTCTTCATTTAATCTTCTAACAGCACAACAATTTTTGACAAAAGGTAAAGAGCAAACAACTTGTTCTATTTGAGCAGGGAAGACATTATTTCCACCTATTTTTATACTTCTTTTAATTCTATCCATAAAATAGATATTTCCATTAGCATCAAGTTTGCCCATATCACCTGTTGCTATCCACTTTTCGCCTTCAAAGTCTACTATTGCTTTTTTAGTTTCTTCTTTATCGTTTAAATATCCATTCATCATAGCACTAGATTTTACATAGATTTCACCTTCTTTATCAAAACCTACATCTTTACCATCTACTACAATTTTAAATTCAGCACCATGTATTGCCTTACCTTGTGACGATAAACCTTTTTTAGGCGGAGCATTGTCTAAATTAACACTGCATACAGTAACAACTTCAGTTAATCCATACCCTTCTTCTATTTTGGCATTACTACCAGCTTCAACAAGTTTTTTATCAAATTCTTCTTTAAATTTTTGGTCTAATCTATCACCACCACAAAATACATGATTAACACTTTTTACACATTTAATGAAGTTTTTCTCTGCTGCCATTTTTCTATACATGCTAGGTATACCTGCAAGATATGAAATTTTATATTTATGTATTAACTTATTAGCATTTTTAGGAATAAATTTTGGCATTAAAACAATTGTTTGATTATTTGCAATTATTGTATGAACACAAACCCCTGTTCCAAACCCATGTGAAATTGGTAATACCATTAACATTGAATAATCGACTGCATTTAAATCTACACCTTTTAGCACAGAATGTCTAAGTCCTTCAGAAATGGAGTTTATTGCTCTAGAAGATAACATAACAGTTTTTTGCTTTCCAGTAGTTCCTGCACTATGAATATATACAGCACAATCTTCAGGATTACTTAATTCCTTTTTCTCTAGTGGTTCTAAAAACAACGTGTCTCTAAAAAACACTTCATAACTATACAAGGCTTGAAAGTAGCTAAAAAAACTAATTGGTTTTATATATGTGTATGGACTACATATTATTAACTTAACATCTTTTGGCAAATGCTTTTTAAACTTTTTATATATCCTATCAAAAATAAACAAAACTTTTGTGTTAGTCTCTTTTAATATGGAGTTTAGCGCTCCGTGACCAACTCTTGGATCAATTAAGTTTGCCACTGCACCAACAGCATTTACACTATAAAATGAAAAGATGCACTGCGGAATATTAGGTAACATTATACCTACGGAATCGCCTTTTTTCACTTCAAACTTTTCCTTTAAAAATCTTGCATTTCTTAAGACAATATCTAAAAACTCTTTTGATTTAAACTTTCTACCAAAATATATCAAGTTAGTTTTTTTGCTGTCTTTTATATTTTTATATGCAAGATCAAATATTCCTAAGTTTATATCCATAATACACCTTCTTTTTAATGCCTATTTATGCAAATCTTTATGCATTTTATATTCATTGAAGCGTTTTTTATTTAATCAAAATCCTATACTACATCTTAAGATTTTATAAAATCTTATTTAATTAAAATAAATTTTATACTACATCTCTTCAAGATATGCCATTGCACTTTCTGCTGCAATTGCACCATCAGCACATGCAGTAATTACTTGCTTTAAAGGAGTGTTTCTTACATCGCCTGCAGCAAAAACTCCCTTAACATTCGTATTCATTTTTGTATCTGCTTTTATTTGCCCATACTCATCTAATTCCACCTTGCCATCTAAAAAGTCTACATTTGGTATAGTGCCTAATGAAACAAAAACCGCATCTACGTCAATTTCTCTATCTTCCTTAGTTTTACTATTATAAACTACAATTTTATTTAAAGATTTATCTCCTATTAACTCTTTAATCGTGGAATCTAAAACAAATTCTATTTTTGAATTAGCTCTTGCTCTATCTACTAAAATTTGTGCAGCTCTAAAACCTTGTCTTCTGTGAACTAGATATACCTTAGAGCAAAGATTTGATAGATATAGGGCTGAAGTAAATGCAGTATTTCCCCCACCTGCTACAGCAACTGGTTTTTCTCTAAAAAAACCACCATCACAAGTTGCACAATATGCAATACCTTTACCTATAAGCTCATCTTCCCTATCAACTCCAAGTTTTCTTGGTTTTGCCCCTGTTGCAATAATCAAGCTTTTTGTTTCTAATACAGTATCTGTATCAGTTCTTACCTTTTTAATCTTTCCATCTATAAAAACTTCGACAGCTTGTTCATACATTATTTCTACATTAAATGACATAGCTTGTTCTAGCATTGTTGACATCAATGCAAATCCTTCAACATTTGCTACTCCACTATAATTTTCTATTTTATGAGTTTTGGTTGCTTGGCCACCTAAATCTACTCCCGCTAACACCGCACATTTTTTTCCACCGCGTGCAGCATATATGCCTGCTGTTAACCCTGCAGGACCTGAACCTAAAATAATTACATCGTACATATTAATTCCTCTCATGTATAAGATTTATCTCAATATATTATATAGGAAAATTGTCATATATTAAAGGATTTTATCTTTTTAATAAAATAATAGTCTTAGCCAGTTACTTCTGAAATTAGCATATTAGTTTTAGTCAGTTACTTCTGAAATTAGCATATTAGTTTTAGCCAGTTACTTCTGAAATTAGCATATTAGTTTTAGTCTTTTAACAAAATATTAGTTTTAACTTTTTAATGGAAATATTAGTTTTAGCTTTTTAATAAAAAAGCTCCAATTGCTTGGAGCCTTGTTTGATATACTATCTCTTGCTAAATTGTGGTGCCTTTCTAGCTTTGTGTAGACCATATTTTTTACGTTCTTTCATTCTTGAATCACGTGTTAGAAATCCTGCTTCTTTTAATGCTGGACGATTCTTTTCATTTGCTTCACAAAGTGCTCTTGCAATACCCATTCTAATTGCACCAGCTTGACCTGTAAGACCACCGCCATGAACATTGACTATTATATCAAAACCTTTTGAACTTGGAATTAAAGCCAATGGTTGGTTTACGATATATCTTAACTTATCTTGAACAAAATATTCTTCAATTGTTCTTTTATTGATTGTTATATTTCCATTTCCCTCTGGGATTAAACGTACTCTAGCAATAGACTTTTTACGTCTTCCTGTTCCCCAGTATTGAAGTGATTGTGTTGTCGTCTTTTTTGTCATTTTTTACCTCTTACTAAATATCAAGTGTTAAAACTTGTGGCTTTTGAGCCTCTTGTTGATGTTCAGGGCCTGCATAAACAAACAAACGTTTTGCCATTTTTCTTCCTTGAGGAGTTTTTGGCAACATACCTTTAACAGCCTTTTGAACTACAAATGCTGGATCATCTTTCATTAATTTGCTATATGGAATAGATTTTAATCCACCTACATAACCTGTGTGATATATATACTCCTTTTGCTCAATTTTTTTACCAGTTAATAAAACCTCAGCACAATTTACTACAATAACAAAATCGCCACCATCTACATTCGGAGTAAAAGTTGGCTTATTCTTTCCACGCAAAATTGAAGCGACACTTGATGCTAGACGTCCTAAAGGCAAACCTTTTGCATCTACTACATACCATTGTCTAGTTACCGCTTCTTGCTTATCCATATATGATTTCATGGTATATCTACCTCCGTTTTTTTATCTATTTATCTAATAACAATGGGGCTAATATTGTTATCAAAATTGCAATGCTTGTATATAATATAATAAATTATAAACCTTGTCAAATAATTAATACTTCAAAAACGTTGTAGCAAATAGCGACCTAGAAGTCTTTTCTTTTAATCTAAAAAGCTCATTTAATTTTACAACATGACTCAACAAAATCACGATATATATGTCGCTAACTTCTAGCTTAAATGCAATCTATACAAAGTGTTCAAATAATTACAAAAAAGATATAATGTTTTTACTAAAGTCCAAACGAAAAAAACTATTTAAACAAATGTTTGTCAATAGTGATAAAAAATGAAATATTAATATTTTTTATATTTTTTTAAAAAATGCGATTTTATCGGCAATAATAGGATCAATAGAATATCGATGTTTTTGCAATATTTTTAAAATGCGATTTTATTGGTAATAATAAGACAAATAGAATGTTGATGTTTTTTACAATATTTTTAAAATGCAATTTTATATGCACAAATAAAATAATTCAAGTTTTATAAAACCAAACAAACTATATTTTTGTATTTTCTAGCACTCAAAATGAACTGAAATCTTTAAATTAAGGAATATTCCTATAAGAAAGAAGATATATACTCCTATAAGAAAGAAGATATATACTCCTATAAGAAAGAAGATATATATATTAATAGGAATATTCCTTAAAGTAACATTATAATAGAATGAATATTTAAATATTTATATATTAATAAAACTAAAGAAAGATAAT
>JGI24709J26583_10001250_pt1 | contig 21639 bp, 19 predicted proteins | sample BioPla2DNA1_FD_26583 | JGI IMG/M metagenome (IMG submission 26583) | reverse complement strand
AGCATTGATTTAAAATCATATTTTATAGTTCTGTTAGTTTTCCCATTTGTCATAAATTCTTCTGTGTTGAGAAAATCAGCATCAACCAGACATGAATATAACATTCGTATGAAGAAGGCAAATGTAAAACCAAATTTATTTAGGAGCTTTATTTTGGGTGGATTTGTAATTTTAAATTCCTGTGAAATTTCTTTTTTATATGCAATATATGTTTCATCAATTTCATTTTCAGACGACAGCCTTGAATAAAGGGTTCCTTCATGGTCAGCATCAAGCTTTGAGCCGATATCAAGCAGTCCTGAATGATGGCCTGTAATGCAGTATGCAGGAATTTTCCAGAATGGCCCACTATTAAATATTACTTTGGCACCTGCTGTTGAGTGGTCACATTTTTTTCCGCCATTTAATCGTCTTTGAAAAGCGTCTGAATATTTTCCTAAATCGTGGAGAAGTCCACATAAATGACCATATTCGGNGTTATCAAATTCCTTTGCAAATCTTTCGGACATCTCTGCAGTTTGTGTTAAATGGTCAATTAATAGCTGTTCAGATTTATCTTCCTCACGAATACGGGCTAAATATTTCATTTATAATAACACCCTTTTCATAATTTATATAGAAAGATTAACAAAATTTTATTAAATTAGGTATATTATACTATATTTACTTATAATAATCAAGTAAAAATTTAACTATTACACAAGATAAATATTATTTTTAATAGTAATTAGTAGAACACATAAGGAAATAAACAGAAATCAGTCTGTTATATTTGATATAACCCAGTTAAAACTTAAATTTTTGCATATAATAAAATCGACCCAGATTTCTCTAGGTCGATTTTATTTAACTATAATAGAACCTCTTCAATTTTTTTAATTTCCTCTTCGGTAAAGTTGCTTTTGTAAATTGCTTTTGTGTTATCAATAATTTGCTGGGGTCTGCTTGCTCCAACAATAACTGAAGTAATTTTTCCATCACGCAAAATCCAAGACAGTGCCATTTGTGCAAGACTTTGCCCTCTGTTTTGAGCAATTTCATTAAGTTTTTTAAGTTTGCCTATCATTAAAGGATTTAAGGACTCTCCAATCCAAGTATTGCCTTTGCCTATTCTTGAATCACTAGGAATATCATTTAAATATTTATCGGTTAAAAGCCCCTGCTTGAGTGGAGAGAAAACAATTAAGCCAATTCCGTTTTCTTGTGCAGTTTCCTTTAAGCCATCGTCTTCAATCCACCTGTTTAGCATGGAATATTCAATTTGATTTATGATGAAAGGTGTTTTTAGCTCTTTGAATATTTTAGATATTTCGCTAGTTTGTTCAGAATTATAATTTGATATTCCAACATATAGAGCCTTTCCTTGGCGAACAGCATTATCAAGTGCAAGAGCAGTTTCCTCAAGGGGTGTATTTGGGTCAAAAACATGGTGATAAAAAATATCGACATAATCAAGCCTCATTCGCTTAAGGCTCTGGTCAAGGCTTGCAGTAAGGTATTTTCTTGAGCCGTTTCTGTCGCCATATGGCCCGGACCACATATTATATCCAGCCTTTGTGGAAATGCATAGCTCATCTCTGTATGCACGCATTCCGTTGTCTAAAATTTTTCCAAAGTTTTCTTCGGCAGCACCTGGAGATGGACCATAGTTGTTTGCCAAATCAAAATGTGTTATACCCAAATCAAAAGCAGTGTGAACCATTTTCTCCATATTTGAATATATATCATCATCTCCAAAATTATGCCACAAGCCAAGTGAAACAGCAGGCAATCTTAATCCTGATTTCCCACAAAAATTATAAATCATTTCGTCATATCTTTTTTCGTTGGCACAATACATATTTGCTCCTCCATTTTAATTTTAAACAATATACTATTATAAATACAATTATTATATGTCATGTGATATTTTCTGTCAAGTTTTAAGAGCATAAAATTAGTAATATTACTTGTCAAAATTGGTGTAAATTATACATTAATTAATAAAAAAATATATTTTAAAATTATCGTTGCTTTTTAGTAACATATGTGATAAAATGAATAATCATCTGGTAATATACTAAAGAAAAAATTGTGAAAGGTTGTGATGTTAGGGTTGGATAAAAAACTGTCATTATATGGCTTTAACAATCTGACTAAGACACTTAGCTTTAACATATATGATGTTTGCTATGCAAAAACTGAAAGGGAGCAAAGAGACTATATTGACTATATTGACGAACAGTATAATTCTGAAAGACTTACAAATATTTTATGTGATGTAACACAAATAATCGGAGCTACTGTTCTTAATATTTCAAAACAGGATTATGAGCCTCAGGGTGCTTCTGTAAATGTTTTAATTGCAGAAGGTAAGGTATCTCCTGAGAATATAGATGTATCCTGTAATCAAGGTAAAGTGTGCTTACCTGAGCATGAAACTATCCATGCACATTTAGATAAAAGCCATGTAACGGTCCATACCTTTCCTGAATCACACCCAGATAATGCAATATCAACCTTTCGTGTAGATATTGATGTTTCAACCTGTGGAGAGATTTCTCCACTTAATGCTTTAGATTATCTTATCGAAAGCTTTGATTCAGATATTATCACTATTGACTATCGTGTTCGTGGATTCACACGTGATGTTAGGGGAAAAAAGTATTATATAGACCATGATATTACTTCAATTCAGGATTATATTAAGGATGAAACATTACACAATTATGATGCAATAGATGTTAATGTATATCAATCAAATATATTTCATACAAAAATGCTTATTAAGGAAATTAAGCTGCAAAACTATTTGTTTAATACAGATGTTTATGAGCTTCCGCCAAAAGAAAGACTTGATATTACTAATAGCTTGAGACGAGAAATGATAGAGATTTTCAGTGGTACAAATGTCTATTGATGGGGGTGCTTTTCGGTGAAATTATCTCAAAATGATGCTCCTGTTATGGAGGCGATGAAAAACCATCTTTTAAATAGGGTTGTACCATTTGATGTACCTGGACATAAAGGTGGGCGTGGAAATCAGGAGCTTACTGAATTTTTAGGAGCACAATGTCTAAAGGCTGATGTAAACTCAATGAAACCACTGGATAATCTTTGTCATCCTGTATCAGTTATAAAGGATGCTGAGGCACTTGCTGCTGAGGCATTCGGAGCAAAGCATGCCTTTTTTATTGTGAATGGTACGACAGGCTCTGTTCAGGCTATGATTATGGCTGCCTGTAAGGCGGGCGACAAAATAATAATGCCTCGTAATGTCCATAGGAGTGCCATTAATGCTCTGGTTATCTGTGGCTCCATACCTGTTTATGTAAATCCGGGAGTAAATAAGGAATTGGGTATACCTCTTGGAATGTCCGTAAGAGATGTTGAGGAGGCTATCAGGAATAACCCGGATGCAAAGGCAGTGCTTGTAAACAATCCTACCTATTATGGAATTTGTTCGGATTTAAAGGCAATTGTTGAGCTTGCACATAAAAATAACATGTTAGTACTTGTTGACGAGGCACATGGAACACATTTTTATTTTTCAGATTCGGCTCCTGTTTCTGCTATGTCTGCTGGGGCAGATATGGCAGCTGTAAGTATGCATAAAACAGGTGGCTCACTTACTCAAAGCTCATTGTTGTTATGTGGAGAAGGTATTAACTTTGACTATGTAAGGCAGATTATAAATCTTACTCAAACAACAAGTGGTTCATATTTGCTCATATCATCATTGGATATAGCAAGAAAAAATCTCTCATTAAATGGTAGGGAAATATTTGCAAAAACAGTACAGTTTGCTGAATATGCAAGGAATGAGATAAACAAAATCGGTGGCTATTATGCTTTCGGTGAGGAGCTAATTGATAAGGATGCTTTTTATGCATTTGATAAAACAAAGCTGTCTGTTCATACAAGGAATATAGGTCTTGCGGGAATTGAGGTCTATGATATTTTGCGTGATGAATATGGCATTCAGATAGAATTTGGAGATATAGGTAATATACTTGCTATTATTTCTGCTGGTGACAGGGCATTGGAGATTGAAAGGCTTATATCCTCACTTTCAGAGATTAAACGCCTATATAGCAAGGATAAAACTGGTATGTTTGACCATGAATATATTAACCCAAATGTGGTTTTGCCACCACAGGTTGCTTTTTACAGTAAAAGCAGGTCCATCCCGATTGAGGAAAGCAAGGGTGAAATTTGCGGTGAGTTTGTAATGTGTTATCCGCCGGGAATTCCAATTCTTGCACCTGGAGAGATGATTACTAATGAAATTATTAATTATATTTTATATGCTAAAGAAAAGGGCTGTATTCTTACGGGAACACAGGATATGCAGGTTAATAATATAAAAATAGTTGAACAATAGCTGCGAGAAAGGGGTGGATGTTGATGGATTTATGGTTTACAGAAAATCATACAAAGGATGTAAAATTATCACTTAGAGTTAATAAACAGCTTGTAAGTGTTCAGAGTGAATTTCAGCGAATAGATGTGTTTGAATCGGTTGAGTTCGGAAGGATATTAACGCTTGACGGCTATCTTATGGTAACTGAAAAGGATGAATACATTTATCATGAAATGATAGTGCATGTACCTATGGCTACGAATCCGAAAATCAGAAAGGTGCTTGTAATAGGAGCTGGTGATGGAGGAGCAATACGAGAGCTTGCACAATATAAAACAGTTGAAAAGATAGATATGGTTGAGATAGACAAGGCTGTTGTAGATGTCTGTAAGGAGTACTTGCCGCAAACAGCTTGCTGTCTTGAAGATGAAAGAGTAACAATTTATTATGAGGATGGCTTGCGTTTTGTAAGGGATAAGGTTGATGAATATGACTTGATAATTGTGGATTCAACCGACCCGTTTGGCGTTGGAGAGGGCTTATTTACTAAGGAGTTTTACGGCAATTGCTACAAGGCTTTGTCTGATGATGGCATACTTGTCAATCAAAATGAAAGCACTTTTTATGCCTCATATTCAAACTCAATGAAAAGGGCACATAGCAGAATTAAATCATTCTTTCCAATTGCACTGGTTTATCAGGCACATATTCCGACCTATCCATCAGGACACTGGCTTTTTGGTTTTGCCTCTAAAAAATATGACCCAAGAGCAGATTTACAGGATGAGTGGTGGAATAGTTTAGGGTTAAGAACAAGATATTATAATACTATACTTCATAGGGGATGCTTTGCAATACCTAATAATGTCAGAGATGAGTTGAGGGAAAATTGAATAAGAATATACACACTTTTATTGGCTGTGATAGCGAATATGATGAAAGCAAAATTGTTATTTTTGGTGCTCCGTTTGATAGCACAACATCTTATCGACCAGGAACAAGGTTTGCAAGCTCGGCGATAAGAAATGAGAGCTTTGGAATAGAAACATATAGTCCGTATTTTGATAAGGATTTGCTTGATACTAAGATTTTTGATTCAGGTGATTTAGAGCTTTGTTTTGGAAATACTCAAATAGTTTTGAATGCGATTGAAAGCCATACAGCAAAAATTTTAGAGGATAACAAATTGCCATTCATGATTGGCGGAGAGCATTTGGTTACATTGGGTGCTGTTAGGGCAGTATATAAAAAATATCCTGATTTGCATATTATACATTTTGATGCCCATGCGGATTTAAGGGATGATTATCTGGGGGAGAAATTTTCTCACGCAAGTGTTATCAGACGCTGTCATGATTTGGTTGGAGATAACAGGATATTTCAGTTTGGCATAAGAAGTGGTGACCGCGAAGAATTTGCGTGGGGTAAAAATCATGTGTACACAAATAAGTTTAACTTTGATGGTTTGTCCGATGTTGTAAAAAAACTAGGTGATGTGCCGGTATATTTTACTCTGGATTTGGATGTGCTTGACCCATCAATTTTCTGTGGTACAGGTACGCCTGAAGCTGATGGAGTATCGTTCAGGGAGTTGCTTATGGCAATAAAGGAAGTATCAGGGCTTAATATAGTAGGACTTGATATGAATGAATTATCACCTATTTATGACCAGAGTGGAGCATCTACCGCTTTGGCATGCAAATTAATGCGAGAAATATTATTATTAATATATAAATAACTTAGGAGGTTAAAAATGGGTAAAGCTTTAATAATTGGAGCAGGTGGCGTTTCAAGTGTTGTTGTGCACAAATGCTGTCAGAACAGTGATGTTTTTGAGGAGATTTGTATTGCAAGCAGAACTAAATCAAAATGTGATGCTTTAAAGGAAAAGCTTGACGGAGGTAAAACAAAAATCTCCACAGCTCAGGTTGATGCAGATAATATAGATGAGCTTATTGCATTGATTAACGACTTTAAGCCTGATATAGTGATAAATGTAGCACTTCCATATCAGGATTTAACTATAATGGACGCTTGTCTTGCAACAAAAACTCACTATCTTGATACAGCAAATTATGAGCCACCTGATACAGCTAAGTTTGAGTATAAGTGGCAGTGGGAATATAGAGAAAAATTTAAGGAGGCTGGAATCACTGCTGTTTTAGGCTGTGGCTTTGATCCGGGCGTTACTGGAGTTTTCTCAGCTTATGCACAAAAGCATCATTTTGATGAGATACATTATATTGATATTTTGGACGCAAATGCTGGTGATCATGGTTATCCTTTTGCTACAAATTTCAATCCTGAAATAAATATTCGTGAGGTAACTTCCAAAGGCAGATATTTTGAAGATGGAAAATGGGTTGAGACAGAGCCGATGGAAATTAAGCGTGTCTATGATTTTCCACAGATTGGTGAAAAGGATATGTATCTACTTTACCATGAGGAGCTTGAGTCACTTGCTGTTAACATAAGGGGAATTAAGAGAATTCGTTTCTTTATGACCTTCTCTCAAAATTATCTTACTCATTTAAAATGCCTTGAAAATGTAGGTATGACATCAATTGAGCCTATTGAGTTTGAGGGTAAGGAGATAATACCGCTTCAATTTTTAAAGGCTGTATTGCCAGACCCAGCTACATTAGGACCACGAACAGTTGGTAAGACTAATATTGGCTGCATATTCAGAGGTATTAAGGAAGGCAAGCCTAAGACATATTACTTATACAATGTATGTGACCATCAGGAATGCTATAGGGAAGTAGGCTCACAGGCTATTTCCTATACAACAGGTGTTCCTGCAATGATTGGTGCAATGATGGTTTTGACAGGAAAGTGGAATAAGCCTGGAGTTTATAATGTTGAGGAGTTTGACCCGGATCCATTTATGGAGGAGCTTAATAAATGGGGGCTTCCATGGAATGAAGATTTCAACCCACAGCTTGTTGATTAATAAAAAAGCTTTTCTATATAAATAAAATAGATATAATTAACTAAAACAAAAACCGCATATTCTGCGGTTTTTGTAATACATGGAGGTAAAAATGTTTGATATAAATGTAGATAATTTAGTAACACCATCTTACCTTGTTGATGAAAGATTACTTATTCGCAATTTAGAGATTTTGAAATCGGTTATGGACAGAACAGGATGTAAAATTCTGCTTGCACAGAAGGCTTTTTCAATGTTTTCGACATATCCTTTATTGGCAAAATATCTGAGTGGAACTACTGCAAGCGGTTTATATGAGGCAAAGCTTGGATATGAAGAAATGGGAAAGCCGTTTAATAAGGAAACTCATATTTTTGCACCTGCATTTGTTGAAAATGAGTTTGATGAAATACTTGAAATATGCGACCATATTGTATTTAACACATTTAACCAGTGGAATAAGTTTAAGTCAAGGGTTTTATCCTGTGGCAGGAAAATAGAGTGTGGGATAAGAATAAACCCTGAATATTCGGAAATCGAAACTGATATCTATAATCCATGCATTATTGGTTCAAGATTAGGCACTACAATCAACAACTTTGATGAAAACAATCTTGAGGGCATTACAGGTCTCCATTTTCACACAATGTGCGAGCAAAATTCGGATACACTAGAGCGTACAATCAAGGTTGTTGATGAAAAATTCGGTGCATATCTTAAGAATATGAAATGGATTAATTTTGGTGGGGGACATCATATTACTCGTGATGATTATAATATTGAAACGCTGATTGAGTGTATAATGTATTTTAAATATAAATATGGCATACAGGTATATCTTGAACCAGGTGAGGCTGTTGCACTTAATACAGGCTATCTTGTAGCAAGTGTTCTTGATATCGTGCAAAACGGTATGAATATTGCGATTCTTGATGCCTCAGCAGCTTGTCATATGCCTGATGTTTTAGAAATGCCATATCGTCCGAATATAATTAACAGCGGTATGCCAAATGAGAAAAAGTACACCTATCGTTTAGGGGGGAACACTTGTCTTGCAGGGGATATAATAGGTGACTATTCTTTTGACAAGCCGCTTGAAATAGGGGATAAGTTAATTTTTTGTGATATGGCACATTACAGTATGGTTAAGAATAATACATTCAATGGGATGAAGTTACCATCAATATCCATATATCATGAGGGTTCAGGGATAGAAATAATCAAGGATTTTAGTTATGAGGATTTCAAAGAAAGATTATCTTGATATAGTGTAAATTTATTTTTCTTGAAATCAAGTATGCCTTCATCACGCATTTTGCCTAATTCACTTGACATAGCACTTCTATCAACACAGAGATAATCAGCTAATTCCTGTCTGTTGAACGGGATTGTAAAGCTGTTGCTTTCAGCCTTTTTGGATTGAAATGAAAGATATGTCAGAAGTCTTTCTCTCGTTGTTCTCTTGGAGAGGCAGTCGATTTTGTGGTTTAACATAAGATTTTTCGTAGCAAGTATATTTAACATATTTCCTATAAGTTTTAAATGGAAAACACAAGAGGAAGAGCAAACGGTAATAATTCGTTTGTAGTCTATAAAGAGTATGACGGATTCCGTTGCAGAAATAACTGTTACGGGAATTTTGCTGATGTTTGCACAGGCGAATGCTTCTCCGAAAATTTCGCCTTCATCAAGGTTTGACAGTATTGTTCTGTTTCCGAAATAATCTTCCTTAATAATCTGAACTCTACCGGAAAGAATAATACCGATATATGAGATGTTATCGCCATCCATATGAATTATATCATTTTTGCTATAGGTTTTTGTCTTGGCGGAAAGGCATTTCAGCAGGTTGCCAATATCTTCCTTATCCACACTTTTGAACAGTTTATTTTTCTTCAAAATAGGGTAGTAATTTATAATAATATCATCTAAAACCATACTGTCTACATTCCTTTATTCTATAATTTATTATTTACTTTATCAAAACAATATAGTTTAGTCAACTGTTTTTATTTAACGAAAGCTTAATATTGTTTTGATATTTTTATTTTACATACAAGTATTAGAGGAGTCAAGGAATGTATGAATACAAAGTGTTTATAAGGTGTTTTGCAGATTTTTTTCCTTTAAGATTCTACCATCACGCAAAAGATCTCGTAGCTTATCGCTGTTATTTTTGCTTATTATATCATAGTAAAGCTTCAGATTTTGAATTAGAGTGTCTATTTCAAAGAGGAGATTTTCTTTGTTTAATAAAAAGAGGCTCGTCCACATATCTTCGTTAAGAGTGGCGATTCTTGTCATATCCTGAAAGCTGCCACCAGTGAACCCTTTTTCTTTTTCCAGCGTAGGACTTTTAACATATGCACTTGAAACAATATGTGCAAGTTGTGAGGTATAAGCTATAATTTTGTCATGTTCATAAGGGTCGGTATTAATTATATGCCCAAAGCCGATTTCCTTAGCAAGCTTAATAACTTTATTGAGGGCATTGGTATCTGTATCCTTTATTGGTGTGACAATAAAATTTGCACCATTGAATAAATCTTTGTCAGAATAATTAAAACCAGAAAATTCCTTTCCCGCCATAGGATGAGTGCCTACATAATGTACACTATGTTTTAAAGCAAGTTCTGTTATATCTGAAACCATTTGTCCCTTTATGCCACAGACATCGAATAAGATACAGCCACTTTTTAGTTTAGGAATATAAGATTCCATAAAGGAACGAGTTGCAACAGGATGGAGGCAAACAATAACCATATCTGCTTTACAGAAATCATTTTCATTTGCTGCTGATGTGATACACCCCAAATTTAAAGCTTGTTCAAGTACATGTTTATTTTTATCATAACCCCAGACAGTATGATTAGTTTTATCACTTAATGCCTTGCATATCGAACCACCAATCAGGCCAAGACCGATTACTAAAATGTTCATAGTTAACCTTTACCTCCGATAATTATGTTTTTAATTAGTATATCACTTTAAAGTGTAAAAGTCAACTGTTTTCAGTATTTGAGTGAAACATAATAAATTAAATCGCTGTATGAAATGTGCAAAACAGCTATAAAAATGTACTAATATTTAACATAAAGTTAAAAAATATAATTTAATAAACGATTGTTAACAATTTATTCATTTTTTTTGAGATAAAAATATATTATAATAAAAACTATCTATATATATAATTTTAATGAGAAAGGAGAAAATTATGTCACACTACGATTACACAAATATCAATAAGAGAATAACTGAACTGACTGGCATATGCAAGAAGAATTATAATATTAATCCTGAGCTTTACAATAAATATGAGGTTAAGCGTGGTTTAAGGGATATAAATGGAAAAGGCGTTTTGGCTGGATTGACAGATATAAGTGAGGTTCGCTCAACGGAAATAGTTGATGGTAAAGAAGTCCCATGTGTCGGAAAGCTGTTTTATCGAGGAATTGATGTTGAAGAAATTGTAAGCGGATTCATTAATGAGCAGAGATTTGGTTTTGAAGAATCAGCATATTTACTCCTTTTTGGCGAATTGCCTACAAAGGAGCAGCTAGATGATTTTATGAGTTTGTTAGCTGATTTCAGGCGTTTACCAAGTACATTTGTAAGAGACATAATCATGAAATCTCCAAGTGAAGATATAATGAACGCTTTATCAAGGAGCGTGCTTTCACTATATTCTTATGACAATATTGCAAATGATATATCTATTGATAATGTTTTAAGGCAGTGTCTTCAGTTAATAGCATTGTTTCCTGTACTTGCAGTCTATAGCTATCAGGCATACAGCTATTATAAGAACGGNGAGAGTCTTTATATACATCGTCCTCAGCCTGAATTATCAACTGCTGAAAACATTTTATACACATTGCGTCCAGACAGCAAGTATACTGAATTAGAGGCAAGAATACTTGATGTTGCGTTGGTTTTACATGCTGAGCATGGAGGAGGAAACAACTCAACATTTACAACTCATGTAGTAACATCCTCAGGTTCTGACACATACTCTGTTATAGCCGCTTCATTAGGTTCACTTAAAGGTCCAAAGCATGGTGGTGCAAATATTAAGGTATCTCAGATGTTTGAAGAGATGAAGAGGGTTGTAAAGGACTGGGGTGATGAGGAAGAGGTTAAGAATTACTTAAAAGCATTGCTTCATAAGGAAGCATTTGATAAGAGCGGCTTGATTTACGGAATGGGACATGCTGTTTACTCCATATCGGACCCAAGAGCTGAAATCTTTAAGGGATTTGTTGAGCAGCTGTCAAAAGAAAAGGGCAGAGAAGACGAATTTAAGTTGTATTCTTTGGTAGAAAGATTGGCGCCTATGGTTATTGCTGAGGAGAGAAGGATTTACAAGGGCGTAAGTGCAAATGTTGACTTTTACAGTGGCTTTGTTTATAGCATGCTTGATTTACCACTGGAGCTTTATACACCTATTTTTGCAATAGCAAGAATAGCGGGCTGGTCAGCACACAGAATAGAAGAATTAATAAATGCAAATAAGATTATAAGACCTGCATATAAGGCTGTTGCAACATATAAGGATTATGTGAAGCTGGCTGAAAGGTAGAAATTTTAAGAATAGATATGCTATAGATATGCTTTTACAATAAAAAGGCAATAGTTTTTAATATTTGTTTTAATAAAAATGTAAAAAGGATATTTAATTTTTGTTAAACCACTTGACAATGGGGAATAATGTGTATATAATTGTAGGGTATGCGACATTATATTTTTAATGACGTGTAAATTTTTGAGATAAGGAGGGTAAATATGCCAACATTTAACCAATTGGTTCGTAAGGGTAGATCTGTTTCCAAAAAGAAATCAGGTTCTCCAGCATTGCAGAAGAGCTATAACTCAATGAAAAAGGAAACAATCGATCAAAGCTCACCACAAAAGCGTGGCGTATGCACTGCTGTAAGAACAGCTACACCAAAGAAACCAAACTCAGCTATGAGAAAGATTGCCAGAGTAAGGCTTTCAAATGGATACGAAGTAACTGCATATATACCAGGTATTGGTCATAATTTGCAGGAACATAGCGTAGTTTTGATTCGTGGTGGACGTGTAAAGGATTTACCGGGTGTACGTTACCATATCATTCGTGGTACATTGGACGCACAAGGCGTTGCAAAGAGAATGCAGGGTCGTTCAAAGTACGGAGCAAAGAGACCAAAGGCTGGAGCTGCTAAATAGGCAATAGTCCAGAAAAATTAATAGGTTACAACTACCACAGAAGAATGTGGAGATTATATAAATAGTGTTAGTTTGATGGGTAAATGTTGAATTAACTAAAGGGCGAGTACAAGCCTCCTGTCTACAAAACGCAAATTTGATGTAATCCTCTGCATGGTCTGACGGTCGTATTGGGAGGACCCAATTGAACGAGTACCTATGAATTCATTAATAATTGTGAAGGAGGGAAGCGAAATGCCAAGAAGAGGTAAAATTGCAAAGCGTGATGTTTTGCATGATCCAGTTTACAACTCAAAGCTTGTTACACGTTTAATAAATAATATAATGCTTGATGGTAAAAAGGGCGTTGCTCAAAAAATAGTTTATGGTGCATTTGATATTGTCGCTGAAAAGACTGGTAAGGATCCACTACAAGCATTTGAAGAGGCAATGGAGAATGTTATGCCTGTATTGGAAGTTAAAGCACGCAGAATGGGTGGTGCAACTTATCAGGTACCGGTAGAGGTTCGTCCTGAAAGACGCCAAACATTAGGATTGAGATGGATAACAAAATACTCAAGACTCAGAAGCGAAAAGACAATGAAGGAAAGACTAGCTGCTGAGATTATTGATGCTATTAACAGCACAGGTGGAGCTTGCAAGAAACGCGAAGACACTCATAAGATGGCTGAGGCAAACAGAGCATTTGCTCACTACCGCTGGTAGTAATGTTTATGACAGCATACTCAGTAATAAAAATGTAATAATGTTTATATAAAACATGATGATAAAACAAATGATATAACAATTGTGTTTTAATAATTCGAGGAGGAAATTATGCCGAGAGATTGTTCACTTGAACAAACAAGAAATATTGGTATAATGGCCCACATTGATGCAGGTAAAACCACTACAAGTGAGCGTATTTTGTTTTATACAGGTATAAACCATAAAATAGGAGAAACTCACGAAGGTTCTGCAACGATGGACTGGATGGAGCAAGAGCAGGAAAGAGGTATTACAATTACCTCTGCTGCAACGACTGCATACTGGGCTGGTCATAGAATCAATATTATAGATACACCAGGACACGTTGACTTTACAGTTGAGGTTGAGCGTTCACTAAGGGTGCTTGACGGTTCTGTAACAGTTTTTTGTGCTAAGGGCGGCGTTGAGCCACAGTCTGAGACTGTATGGCGTCAGGCTGATAAATATAAGGTTCCAAGGATTGCATATGTAAATAAGATGGATATAATGGGAGCTGATTTTTACAGAGTTGTTGAAATGATGCATGACAGATTGAAATGTAATGCAGTTCCAATTCAAATTCCAATAGGTGCAGAGGACACATTTAAGGGTGTTATTGACCTTGTGGAAATGAAAGCATATGTTTATTATGATAATCTTGGAAAGGATATTCGTGTTGAAGAAATCCCAGAGGATTTAGTTGATAAGGCAAATGAATATCGTGCTTCTTTGTTGGATGTTGTTGCTGAACAGGACGAAGAGCTGATGGAGAAATACCTTGAGGGTGAAGAATTATCAATTGAGGAAATCAAGAAGGGAATAAGAACAGCTGTTTTAGCTAATAACATTGTACCGGTTGTTTGTGGAACATCTTATAGAAACAAAGGTGTTCAAAAGCTACTTGATGCAATCGTTGATTATTTGCCTTCACCAATTGATGTTCCAAATATTAGAGGTGTTATTCCTGATACAGGTGAGGAATGTGAAAGACCATCATCTGATAGCGAACCATTTGCAGCATTAGCATTTAAAATTGCAACTGACCCATTTGTTGGAAAACTATGTTTCTTCAGAGTTTATTCAGGTTCCTTAAATGCTGGTTCAACTGTTTTGAATGCTACAAAGGGTACAAACGAGAGGATCGGTCGTATTCTTCAGATGCACTCAAATCATAGAAAAGATATTGAAACAATTTATGCGGGAGATATTGCTGCCGCAGTAGGCTTGAAGAACACTTCAACTGGTGATACACTTTGTGATCCAAAAGCTCCGATTATATTGGAGTCAATGGAATTCCCAGAGCCTGTTATCAATTTAGCAATTGAGCCAAAGACAAAAGCAGGACAGGAAAAAATGGGTATCGCCTTGTCCAAGCTTTCAGAGGAAGACCCAACATTCAGAACATGGACTAATGAGGAAACAGGACAGACAATTATCGCTGGTATGGGTGAGCTTCATCTTGAGATTATCGTTGACAGATTGTTCCGTGAATTTAAGGTTGAAGCAAATGTAGGTGCACCACAGGTTGCATATAAGGAAACAATCACTGCTGAGGCTATGGTTGACCACAAATATGCAAGACAGTCTGGTGGTAAGGGTCAATATGGTCATGTTAAAATTAAAATCTGGCCAAATGAATCTGGTAAGGGTTATGAGTTTATAAACAGCATTGTTGGAGGAGCTATTCCTAAGGAATACATTCCAGCAGTTGATGAAGGTATCAAGGGTGCTATGCAGGCAGGTGTTCTTGCTGGATATCAGGTAGTTGATGTTAAGGTTGAATTGTATGATGGTTCATACCATGAGGTTGACTCATCTGAAATGGCATTTAAGATTGCTGGTTCAATGGCGTTTAAAGAAGCTATGAAGAAGGCATCACCTGTTATTCTTGAGCCAATCATGAAGGTTGCGGTAATCGTTCCTGAAGATTATATGGGTGATGTTATAGGTGACTTAAACTCAAGAAGAGGACAGATTCTTGGAATGGAAGCAAGAGCAGGTGTACAGCAAATTAATGCACTTGTACCACTATCAGAAATGTTCGGTTACTCTAATGACTTGCGTTCTAAGACACAGGGTAGAGGACAGTATTCTATGGAACCACATAGCTATACTCAAGTACCAAAGTCTATTTCAGAAAAGATTATGGTTTCAAGAAGCAATAAACAGTAGTTTGTAGGTATAAAATTTAAATAATTTTAGAAAACTACTTGAAATTATCAGCGATATCTGATAATATAGTAAATATTAGTATTATAATTATTAATGAGGAGGACATTCCAATGGCAAAGGCTAAATTTGAAAGAACTAAACCCCATGTAAACATTGGTACAATCGGTCACGTTGACCATGGTAAAACAACTTTGACAGCAGCAATTACAAAAACTCTTTCTTTAAGAGGTCAGGCAAAATTCGAAGCATATGACCAAATCGATAGGGCTCCAGAGGAGAAAGAGCGTGGTATTACAATTAACACATCTCACGTTGAGTATGAGACTGAAGCTCGTCACTATGCCCATGTTGACTGCCCAGGACACGCTGACTATATCAAGAACATGATTACAGGTGCAGCACAGATGGACGGAGCAATCCTTGTAGTTGCTTCAACAGATGGTCCTATGGCTCAAACAAATGAGCACTTGCTTTTGGCTCGTCAGGTTGGTGTTCCATCAATCGTTGTATTTATGAACAAGACTGACCTTGTAGATGATGAAGAGTTGCTAGAATTAGTTGAAATGGATATCCGTGATGCTTTGAACAAGTATGAATTCCCTGGCGATGACACACCAATCATCAAGGGTTCAGCATATAAGGCATTGACAGCTGATAACAATCTAGATGATCCTGCATACAAGCCAATTATTGAGCTTATGGAAGCAGTTGATACATGGATTCCAACACCAGATAGAAAGGCAGACCTACCTTTCCTAATGCCAGTTGAGGATACTATGACAATTACAGGTCGTGGTACAGTTGCTACTGGTAGAGTTGAAAGAGGACAACTTAAGACTGGTGACGAAGTTGAGCTTGTTGGTTTGACTGAAGAGAAGTCAAAGACAGTTGTTACTGGTATCGAGATGTTCAGAAAGGTTCTTGACTATGCTGAGGCGGGCGATAATATCGGTGCATTGCTTCGTGGTGTTCAAAGATCTGATATAAAAAGAGGTCAAGTACTTTGTAAACCAGGTTCAATTGAACCACTTACAAAGTTTGTAGGTCAGGTTTATGTTTTAAAGAAAGAGGAAGGTGGTCGTCACACTCCATTCTTTAACAATTACAGACCACAGTTCTATTTCAGAACAACAGACGTTACTGGTGTAATCACATTGCCAGCAGATAAGGAAATGTGTATGCCTGGTGATAATGTTGAGATTAACGTTGAGCTAATCACACCTATCGCTATTGAAGAAGGTCTACGCTTTGCTATTCGTGAGGGTGGCCGTACAGTAGGTTCAGGTGTTGTAACAAAGGTTTTTAAATAAATTTTTTAAAGTGCAGTAGGCTTAAGCTTACTGCATTTTTATTTTAGAACAATAAATATATGAAAATATCAGCTGTTGCAACAGACAAAGGAAATTTTATGTGCATCAAAATATTGATTTTTAAATGAATAAAATGGGTTGACAAATATCAACAATATGATATAATTTAAATGGATTAGACTTTATTTAGGGCTGAAAATAAGACACTGAGGAGTATGTGAATGATACTTACAATTGATGTTGGAAACACTAATATTGTCTTGAGTGTTTATGATGGTGATGTTATAAAATTTACCTCAAGGCTGGCAACTCAAGCTTCAAAAATGGAAGATGAGTATGCGATAGATTTTATAAATATCCTACGACTTTACTCATGTGAGGATAATGAATTTGAAGGTGCAATTATCTCATCAGTTGTTCCACAAATAATGCCTGCATTGATGTCTGCAGTTAAAACTGTTTTTAAGTGCAGGGTAATGTCTGTTTCAGCAGGAATAAAAACAGGACTGAATATCAAGATAGAAAATCCTGTAACATTAGGAGCAGACTTAGTTTGTGGTGCGGTAGCAGCGCTAAAAAAATATCCAATGCCCTGTATCATTTTTGATTTGGGAACAGCAATAACTGTTACGGCTTTGGATTCAAATGGAGCATTTTTGGGAGGCTCAATATTTCCAGGAGTAAATGCTTCAATGCAGGCGTTGACAAGCTCCACAGCACAATTGCCATATATCAATACAAGTGAAGGAGAAATACGAACCATTGGGGCAAATACAGCTGATTCAATGCGTTCGGGTATAATAATAGGAACAGCTTGTATGATTGATGGCATGATAGACAGATATAAGGAAGAGCTTGGGGAAGATGCTACTGTTGTTGTGACAGGTGGAATTTCAAGTATGATTGTGCAGTATTGCAAAAAGAAAGTAATTCTGGATAAAACTTTGTTATCTGATGGTTTGCTTATGCTATATAAAATGAATAGTAAAAAGAGTTAACAAGGTTTGGTAAAACGAAATTATTCAGCCTGATAAATACAGCTAATCTAAAATAATTTTATACATTGCACCCTGTAATATTTGAAGGGGCAATAGTAGGAGGAAGTATGGAAAATACAAAATCAGTTAACAACAATGTTCTAAGGTTAACACAGATTTCTGTGTTGACAGCCATTATGCTTATAATGGCATTTACGCCACTTGGATACTTAAGAATTGCCACTGTAGAAATTACATTTATGATGATTCCGGTGGTAATTGGTGCAATTATTCTAGGTCCAAAGGTTGGTGCGTTGCTCGGAGGAGTTTTTGGAATCACAAGCTTTATTCAATGCTTTGGTGCAAGTTCGTTTGGTGCAGCACTATTATCAATTAATCCATTTTATACTTTTATACTATGTATGGTTCCGCGAATTGTAATGGGGTGGTTGTCGGGTATTATTTTTGAAAAACTATATAAGCATGACCAAACAAAAATATTATCTTTTGGGGTAAGCACATTATCTGGTGCAATATTAAACACTGTTTTATTTGTAGTATTTCTAATGGTTATGTTCGGAAGAAGTGAGTTTATAGTAAATCTTAGAGGTGGCAAAAACATTATTCCATTTATTATAGCATTTGTAGGAATTAATGGATTGGTTGAGGCTATTGTATGCTTTATAATAGGAGCAGCGCTGAGCAAGGCATTATATATTATTTTGCCAAATACTAATAATAATCATATAGAATAAATTGGTTAATTTAATAAGAAAATAATATAAAAGGATGGAGTCTGATTGAAAAATCAGACTCTTTTTGTGCATGATGAATAAAAAACACGAAAATATTCTATGTTTTTTATTATAAGGTTTAACTTATACAGCCTTGATTTTTTAAATGGGGTATAGTATAATAACAATTACAGTGGTGAAAAGTGGTGAGTAGTACCTGAAAAATAAGGTGAAGTGGTTAAGGTAACTTATTAATCCTAAAAGAAAGGCGGTGTAGGAATTATGAATAATGCTCTGATAGGTACATATTACCATAATATTGATGTAAAGGGCAGGATGAATTTTCCTACAAAGCTGAGAGAGGTTTTGGGAGATAGCTTTTTTATCACTAAGGGATTGGATAATTGTCTGACAGTTTATTCTAAACAATCATGGGAAGCTTTAATGAAAAAGGTATCAGAATTGCCGATATCGAAGGGTAGGAATGTAAGCAGATTTCTTTGCTCAGGTGCAACTGAGGTTGTTGCGGACAAGCAGGGAAGAATATTGATTCCACAGCCATTAAGAGAATTTGCTAAGTTGGACAAGGATGTCGTAGTAATTGGAGCATTTGACAGAGCAGAAATATGGGATAGAGAAAATTGGGATAGACAGAATGAGGAATTTGCACAGGAATCGTTGGAGTCAATTATGGATGAATTAGGATTTTAGGGAGAGATAATATGAAGTTTTCTCACATTCCTGTATTGCTTGAAGAAAGTATAGATGGATTGAATATAAAACCAGAGGGAATTTATGTTGATGGAACAGCAGGAGGTGCTGGTCATTCTGTTGAGATTGCAAAACGCTTATCGGATAAGGGTAGACTGATTTCACTCGATAGGGACCCTAAAGCTGTTGAAACTGCGACAGAAAGGCTTATAGAATATAATGCTACTGTTGTAAAGAGCAACTACTCTGAAATAAAAGATGTGTTACAGATGCTAAACATTGAAAAGGTAGATGGTGTGCTGATGGATTTAGGTGTTTCGTCCTATCAACTTGATACACCTGAGCGTGGCTTTTCTTATCATAATGATGCGCCTCTTGATATGAGAATGAGTCAGGAGGGCATAAGTGCAAGAGATATAGTAAATAGTTTTTCTGAGCAGCAGATAGCTAAAATATTATTTGAATATGGAGAGGAAAAGTTTGCAAGGCGTATAGCTGCAAATATTGTTAAGGAAAGAGAAAAGAAGGCTATAAACACAACACTTGAGCTTGCAGAGATTGTAAAGAAAAGTGTTCCGGCAGCAGTAAGGCGTGAAAAAAACCCCTGTAAAAAAACATTTCAGGCTATAAGAATTGCTGTAAATGGCGAACTGGAGCATTTGTCGGACGGCCTTGACAATGCATTCAGTTGTCTTAATATAGCGGGTAGGCTTGCTGTTATCACATTTCATTCGCTTGAGGACAGGCTTGTTAAGCAGCGTTTTATAAGCTGGACTAAAGGCTGTGTTTGTCCATCAGACTTTCCGCAATGTATATGTGGTAAATTGCCGCAGGGTAAACTAGTTAATAAAAAGCCAATAGAACCTTCGACAAAAGAATTGGAGCTCAATAATAGGAGTAGAAGTGCTAAATTAAGAATAATAGAAAGGATTTAGGTGCTGTTATGGCAAACGAATATGCTACAGTTAGTGACCGTAAATACCGTCATGACCAGACAATGAATACACCTCGTAGAAGACCAGTTGAAGTGCCAGATAACAAGCCCAATATTGCTATGAAGAAGATTACACCTAAAAAAGGGTCTGCACCTAAAGTTTTTATTGGAGCTGTTTTTTCATTACTTTTATTATGCTGTGTGATATACGGTAAGGTAGAAACAAGCATGATATATAAAGAAGTAGCACAGGCAAATAAAAGACTTGAGGAGTTGCAGAGTGAAAAAAATAGAATGCAAGTTGAAATTGAAGCAGAAATGTCTTTGAAAAATGTTGAGGATTATGCAGAGAATGTTTTGGGGTTAGAAAAGCTTGATAAATCTCAAATTGAATATATACAAATTCAGACGAATGATATAGTTGAAATACCAGAAGAGGAAGAAAATATATTTATTAAAATTAAGAATACTTTTAAAGATTTTATGGAATATATGTTTGGATAAATAAATATAGTTATAAATAGGTAACAGATATTATTTGTGATAGGAGGTTCTAGTGGATGTCTGATTCGCCAACAGCAAAGATGAAACGAAGAACAAATCGTGTTGTGTTGCTAGGGTTATTTGCATTGGCTTTTGCAATAATCATGCAGCTTTTCGATACTGCTATAACAAATAATGTTAAGTATCAGAACCTAGCAAACAGATATCACTTTGGTTCTATTACAATTTCCGCCAATAGAGGTACAATTTATGATTCTAATAATAAGGTGCTTGCTCAAAGCGCAACTGTATTCAAGGTTTTTATTGACCCATCATTGTTCAGAGATGAAATGGAAAGGGTACAGGGTAGGGAAGAAAGTAAAAAGGCAAAGGCCCTCAAAGAGGGTATTGAGTATGAAATGCGTAGTGCGGAGCAGGTGAAGGCTGAGATTGTAGATTTTCTTGCCAAAAAGCTAGAGATAGATGAAAGTAAGATTTATGATGCAATAGAAGCCAATACTCAGTATAGAGTGTTGAAAACACAAGTTGAAAAGAAAATTGCTGATGAAATTACTCAGTATATGATTGATAATGGAATAAATTCAATTAAGATAGAGGAGGATACTAAGAGATATTATCCTAAAAATGAACTTGCTGCTACAGTAATAGGATTTACTAATGCTGATGGAGTAGGACAGTATGGTGTTGAGGCATATTACGATGAATACTTAGCAGGTGTAGATGGTAAGGTAATATCTGCAATGGATGCTAATGGTGATGAAATGCCATATAAGTATTCAAAAACCTTTGATGCACAGCCGGGAAATTCTGTTTATTTAACGATAGACAGCACATTACAGTATTATTTGGAGAAGAACCTGAATGAGATGGTAATAACACATCAGGTTGAGGAAAGAGCCTGTGGAATTATTATGAATGCCAAAACAGGTGCGATATTAGCGATGGCGAATTGGCCAAGCTTTAATCTCAATGAGCCGTATGAAATTACTGACCAGAAGGTTGTTGAGGAGTTAAAAAAGCTTGAGGGTGATGCATATCATGAATCAAGGATGACTGAGCTATACTCTCAATGGAAAAACAAGGCGATAA
>JGI24709J26583_10001248_pt1 | contig 21649 bp, 21 predicted proteins | sample BioPla2DNA1_FD_26583 | JGI IMG/M metagenome (IMG submission 26583) | reverse complement strand
CCGCCGATTCTCACCTGCGCCTACATGGCTACCGGCTCGTTTATAAGTATATTTGTATTTTGCGGCATAATCTTTACCGTTAAAAAGCAGTGGAAAACGATACTCTGTGTCGGATCATCAAAGCGGCCCATTTTGTTGGGCGGTGTTTCGGCTTTCTGCCACTACGGCGGAAATCTGATATCCATCTACTCCATGCCGGTCATAAGTGCAACGATCTCTTTCCTCCTTGGAAGAACAAGCACGGTTTGGACATATTTTTGGGGTCTTGCTTATAAAGAATTTTCCGGTTCAAAAAAGAAGACCATCGCGGTTTTGGTATCGGGACTGGCTCTTTTCTTTGTCGGTGTGGGACTCGTCGGTCTGTTTTATTTCGGATAATTCCCTATTATCTAAATATCCCCGCAATAAAAATTGCGGGGATATTTTTATTAAAAGGTTTTTCTTATAGCAGCGCCGCACCGAGCAATCCGGCATCGTCTCCCAACGATGCTTTTTTAATTTCAGCTATATAGCTCCTCTCTCCTGCAAACACCCGTTTTCTCACATATCGGGTCAACGGCTCAATAAGATAATCGCCCTGGTTTGAAATACCTCCTCCAAGCAATATGATATCGGGCCTGAATATATTTATGACATTTACAATTCCCGTTCCCAGATATGATATATAACTGTCTATTAAGATTTTCGCAACTTCATCTCCTTTATGCGCGGCGACAAAAGGCACCTCGCCGTTCATATTGTCTATCTTTCCTTCACAGAGCCGCCACAAGAGGGAAGTTTCGTCATTCGTCGCAGCAGCTTTTGCATCTCTTATCAGCGCGGTTGCAGAAGCATAGGCTTCAAAACAGCCCCTTGCACCGCAGGTGCATTCTTTTCCGCAAATTGAAATGACCATATGTCCCAATTCCATGCTCCCCGGACCGCTTTTTAAAAGCTCACCGTCGGAAACCAATCCTCCGCCGATACCGGTGCCCAATGTAAGCATGCAGACATTTCGATACCCCTTTCCTGCGCCGGCAATTGCCTCCGCAAGAACCGCGCAATCCGCATCATTTGCAAGTTTCACAGGCATGGATATCTTTTCTTCCAAATCGCTAACTACCGCCACATCCGCCCAATCCAGATTTCCGGAAAATTTTACTACACCCGTCCTGCCGTCAATCAATCCCGGTGCACCTATACCTACCGACTGTATATCGGATTTTGAAACTCCGGTTTTTTCAATAACGGACAAAACCATATCGGATATGTCGGAAATTATCTCCTTAGAACTTCTGCCAAACGCATTTGTCTTTTTGCTGTCAACATTCAGTATACTGTTGTCTTCACGGAAAATCCCAACACGAATGTTTGTTCCTCCGAGATCAACTCCTATCAAATATCTTTTTCCCAAAGCATAAATCTCCTAAAAGCGCTGCGGACAAAAGTGTTACCTTTGTCCGCAGCTGTTTCTATAAATATCTGGTGAGACCTATTCTATACAGGAGATGAGATATTCCCTCTCCGCCCCTTCAAGATACTCTGCAAAAAATATTCCTTGCGAGCTTCCAAGCTTAAGTTCTCCATCGGAGATTATCAAGTCCAATGAAACTCCGGCTATTGCGGACTTTGAATGTGCCGATGCCTTAACGGGATCGCCTTCAAACTTATAGTTTATTTTGGAGGGCATAATCCTGTCAAAGTCATCTATAATATCTTCGTGTCCAAGCGGATCCCAGAATGAAGTTATCAGTACACCGGCATCCGAATGCGGACAGTGAACTATGCACAAACCGTCTTTTATACCGCTTTTTGCAACAGAATCCTTTACTTCATCAGTTATTTCGTATAGGCCTTGTTTTTGAGTTTTTAAATACTTTCTATCCAACATCTTCCAATCTCCTAAACAATAACTATATTGCTGCTTCTTGTCATATTGGTTGCACCCTCTTTTTGGTGAGGACTTCCGGGTTCAGTCCTGAAGTACGGGGTTTCATTCAGTGCAGCAATGTATGATGAAAGAATCGACCCGGGCATGTAGTTCAATAAAGGATACAGGAATTCAAAACCTTCGGGAGTACTCGGCAAGGTAAACTCTTTTATGTCCATATCCGCGGGAACTCCGAAGTCTTCCTTGCTTCCGTTTGATGTTAAGAGAACGGGGAACCCCATGTGATACGCCTGATATATTGTTTCTCCAATTCTGCTCCTGTTGTTTTTTTCCTTTTCCGCAACGAAAATTGTGCCGATTTTTTCCTGATCATGGGCAAATGTCTGTACATGGCACCAACTCTCGGAGTCGGCAGTAGAACACATGTGGCCGGAACACTCGACGATTTTTGCAGCTACAAAATACGCCGATGCAAAATCGACATCGTCTCCTATTGTGAAGTAACCTTTGTGGGTATACCACTCTTTGGCAACCTCAAACATTTCATCATCCATTTTTTCAAGTATCGGGGCGTAGGACGCAGTATATTCCCTTATCGCGTCCGCAAGTTTGTCCAAGCTGCCTTCGGGCGAAAGTCCTTTAACTTCTCCCATATACGCCGCAAACATAAAAAGTCCGACGAGACTTGCATAATAGCTTCTTAGTCCGGGGCTGGCAATTTCAAACGGAGGGGTGTTTACAACTAAAACATATTGCGCCGCTTTTCCTGAAACCGAATCGGCATTATTTGTCAACGCAAGCGTTTTACAGCCGTGATGATTTCCTCTCAAAAGAACTTCCTGAACTCTTGAAGAAGAACCCGATGCGCTGATACCGATAATAAGTGTGTAGGGTGCATTCTCCTCTTTAATTTTCATATATCTTGCCGAATCGATATTTCTCTCAAAGCTGAAATCCATACCGAATCTGCTGCAATATTTTCTGAAGACGGGGATTGAAGCCATTGCGGCAAGATAAGAGTCTCCGCACCCTGTTACAATAACCTTTCTGATATCCTTTATCACATCTTTCGGTATGGTATTTTCAAGGCCTTTATATACACCCTTAATCTGATCTTCACACAACTCGGGTATACTCATGCACTGATTGCGCAGATAGCCGAAATAATCCTGTTTTTTCATATATTGACCTTTACCTCTCTTTAAATTTCTTGGTAAGGAAAACTGTTATTTCCCACCCTTATGAACACCGACAAAAAAGCTTCGCGGTCTCGGACCGTCAAACTCCGCAAAATATACCGCCTGATCTTCACCGATTACTAATTTACCTTCGGATACTATCAGCGAAAGCTGACTTCCGGTAAGTGCGGTTTTAACATGTCCGCCCGCATCCGAAGCTGTTTCCGTGTGTTTGAAGTCGGCTCGTGTGGGAACCATCTTCTCTATATCACTCATCACATCACAGCTTGCATTGCCGTCTTTTGAAGCTACCACAATTCCCGCAGTCGAGTGAAGCATCGATACATGCGCCAAACCGTCAGTTACGCCGCTTTCAGCAACCGCATTTTTAATTTCCTCAGTGATGTCGTACATTTCCATATACTTTGTCTTGATATCGAATTTTTTCAGGAACATCGCAGGCGAAACCTCAACAAGCTTGACATAATATTCACGAGGCCTCGGGCCGTCAAATTCTATAAAGCAGAGACCCTGAGAAGAACCCAATATCATTTTTCCGTCTTTGATTATCAGCATGGCCGTGTTGCCCATCATGGCGGATTTGACATGACCTGCGGCATCATACGGGGAGTCCTGGTGTTTGTATGTGACTCTCGCAGGTATATTTCTGTCGATTTCATCCATCATGTCGTCCATGCCCCTTGAATCCCAAAATGAGGTGATTGCAAGGCCTGCAGTCGTGTGGGGGATGGATACTATGCAATATCCGTCCTTAATTCCACTTTCGGCAATAAGTTCAGCCACATCTTCGGTTATCGAGGGATAACCCTTGAAAGTGGTTGTCAAATTTCTCTTATAGAACATCAAACAGCCTCCTATATGTGAATTTCGATTTTGCTGCTGCCGGTCGTTACATATTTAAAGGATTCGCCTTCCACTACCTTTTCAAGTGTCAGGGGATCGAATGTGTTGAAGTATTTTTTCCCACCCAACGCGGCGCAATATCCTGCAAGCAGCGATACCGGTGCATAATCCATAAGCGTTATAAGTTCATCATAGCCCTTCGGGGTATCCGGCAGTTTCACTACATTTGCTCCCTCGGGAATGTCTTCCTTGTTTGCATTCGTAACCACCAAAGTCGGTCTGCCGATACTCAGAGCTGCTACCACCGTCTCAATTACCCTGTCGAAACTCGGGCTGTTTTTGTCGGCCATTATAACCGTTCCGACCGTTTCGGGATTTTTAATGAAGTAGTCTATATGGCCCCAGTCTTCCGAATCATCGTAATTTGCCAGGACGCCGCAGCACTCGTAGAACTTTTCCATACCGAACAGGGCGGAAAACAGCTGAACATCGTCGCCTATAAAATCAAACCGTTCGAAATCTTTCCAAGTCTTGGCAAGTTCAAACATCTGATCCGACATCTCTTCGAAGGCATCTCCGTAGCTGTGCACATAGTCACTTACTGCTTTTTTCCAGTCGGATACGGCCGTCGGAGGCAGAACTCCTTTGACATGACCCATTCTCACCGAGAGGGCAATTATCCCCAACAGGCTTGCAAAATAGGATCTGAGTCCGGGAGTGTCGTTTTTCATTTTCGGTGTATCTAAGAAATAGACTCTGTTCGCCACAGCCGTCGACCTCGATTCGGCCTTATTTGTCATAAGAATCGAAAAAGCGCCGATCGTGTTGGCTTTTTCCAGCATCTCGGCAATCCTTGCACTGCCTCCGCTTGCACTGATTACTATAACAAACGGACTGTTGGGTTCACCGATACCCACCTGTTCTTTTGTGGTAAACCTTGTGAATTGCATTGGATCCAGCACCTCAACCGATCCGAAAATCCCCGCACAATTCACCATCACGTTTTTCATTGCACCCGCCGCTGTATATGAGTCGCCGCAGCCCGTCATAATAACCTTGCGGCCGTCAAATATTTCTGCCATGGAAAAAACATTGTTGAGCTTTTCCATGTCAAAACAGCGCTCAAGCTGTTCGTCTACCAGTTCCGGCAAACTGAACACCTGATCTCCCAGCGGATTTCTAAAATCGTTTTTGTTCACTGACAAATGCCTCCTTAAAAAAATTAATTAAATGTCCGTCCAGTCGACAAAAACCGAATCCCTGCAAAAAAGAGATTGGAAGGGAATCAGTTAATTTCGACAGCTCTGATATCCTGCTCACAAATTGTGGATATACAGAACATCTATTATATTTTATCAAATATCAAATCTTATAACAACGAGGTTATATGACAAAAATATTCAGCAATTTTGGTCATTAAATATATTTTGGCAAATCCGCCGGATATTGCAATAAGCCCGGAATCGGAATATACTTTCATATAGTGCAATCGAAAGAATTTTTAGTTTTTGTAATGGAGTTGTTGATATGTATGATTTTGAAACGAGATTATCGCGCAAGAACACCGGTGCCAGCAAATGGAACGGCATGTATGATTACAACCCCGATATACCTGACGGAATAGTTCCGCTTTCCGTAGCCGACATGGAGTTTAAAACAGCTCCGGAAATTGTCGAGGGACTGGTGGAATACCTGAAAAACGATGTTGTTTTCTGTTATTCCGCACCGACACAAAGATACTATGATGCGGTCGGCAATTGGATGGAGAAACGTCATCAATGGAAGGTGGAAGAAGATTGGCTCGTTTTGACCACCGGAGTGGTTCAGGCAGTTTATAATGCCCTTTATGCCTACACATCCCCCGGAGACGGTGTGATAGTGATGACTCCGGTTTATCATCCGTTTTTCAGCGCCATCACCAACAACGGCTGTGATATTGTGAAAAACTCCCTCATATGCTCCGACAGCGGATACGAAATAGATTTCGATGACCTCGAAGAAAAAGCGGCCGTTGAGAAAAACAAAGTTCTGATTTTCTGCAGTCCCCACAATCCGGTCGGCAGGGTGTGGACGAGAGAAGAGATCGAAAAGGTCGCCGAAATCTGCCTCAGAAACAACGTGCTGGTTATTTCCGACGAAATCCATTTTGACCTCGTAATGCCGGGCTATAAACATATTGTCATGTCAGACCTGTCAAAAGAAGTCGCAATGAATACAATAACAACAACCGCCATCAGCAAAACGTTTAATCTTGCAGGACTGCAGTCTTCAAACATCTTTATTCCCAATGAAGAGCTGAGGGAAGCTTATAAGCTCGGCAAAAAGAAGCGTTCACTTTCAAATCTTTCCACACTCGGCTATCAGGCGACAATAATCGCATATGAAACCGGAGAACCGTGGCTTGAGGCGCTTATAAAAAAGATAGACGAAAACAAGACGCTTTGTGAGGAATTTTTCAAAAAAGAGATTCCCGAAGTCCGTGTATTCGAGCTTGAAGGAACTTACCTGCAGTGGTGGGATTTCAGAGCATTCGGGTTGGATAATGACGAACTCGAAAAGTTTCTCTATGACGATGCCCTTCTATTTTTAAACCAGGGATATGTCTTCGGTGAAGAGGGAAACGGTTTTCAGAGAGTAAATCTCGCAGCTCCCACAGCTGTACTGGAGGAGAGCCTCGCAAGGCTGTTGTCCGCCTATAATAAAAAAATTAAAAAATAAATTTTCTAAATACGGGAATATACTGAAACGGCGAGGGTCTCCTCGCCGTTTTTTAAAAATTAATTTGCTTCAGATTCAAACAGAATACAATAATTTTACAATTTTAATTTTTCTTTTTTCTATTCGTAAGAGTCACGGACTTTCTCAACAAGGTAAATCTAAGTCCGGCGATTTTCCGTTTAGGTCCGACCTTTGACAAAAAAATAAACCACTTCATCACAACCTCTCAATAATCCCCAACAAAGACTCGAAAATATAGTCCGGTTTAATATCGCTCTCCTCTAAATCTCTCTCCGATGTTTCTCCAGTCAAAACGAGGATTGAGGTGGCGTTGGCCCTGTTTGCCAGTTCAATATCAGTATATAGTCTGTCTCCGACAACCGCAACATCTTCCGCCGAAACTTTGAATCTTGAAGTCGCTTCATCCATCATATACCTTTCAGGTTTTCCCATTATTTTGTCCGGAAGTCTTCCGGTTATCGATTCTATATAGGCGATAACGGCACCTATATCGGGGATAAACCCGCCCTCCATCGGACAAAGCATATCGGGATGTGTGGCTATGTACTCTTTGCCGGCCAATACGGACAGGTACAACCCCTTAAGTTTGTCATATGTTAATTCGGTATCAAATCCGACGACGGCAACATCACAGTTTTTCGAGTCACTCAAAATAATCCCCGCCTCCTGAAACTGGCGTTTCAGGGCGGAAGTTCCCACTAAGAAAACTTTTCTGTCACTGCCTTGTGATAAAAGATAATTTACCGTTACATCTGCGGAGGTGAGGAGACATCCATCATAAAACGGCAACCCCAGTCTTTTGATTTTTGCCTCGTACTCCAACCTGTCTCTCGAAGAATTGTTTGTCAGGTAGAGAAAATTTTTATTATTTTTCTCAAGCGCATCAAAAAAGTTAAAGACCTCGGGCAGCACTTTTTCTCCAAGATAAAGGGTGCCGTCCATATCAAGAAGAAAAAGACGGATTCTATTGAGTTCTCTTGTCTTCCCGCCGTTGTTTTTACAGTCCATTGCTTTTTTCACCCCGACTGTATTTCCATTTCCATCCCCACTTGTTAAAGTATTTAAACATTCCGAGAACGAGCAGCAGAAAATACTTCAGTTGTTTCATACTGCTTCTTTCCCAGGCATGGTAGACATACGTTTTCGGATAGTAGACCGTTCTGCCCAGACCTTTTGCCCTTCTGGTGATATCCATATCTTCATAGTAGAGAAAAAAATTCGTATCAAAGCCCCCGAGTTTTTTAAATACGGAAGTTCTCAACATAAAAAAACATCCCGTCGCAAACTCAATATCAACAGTTTTTGACAGATCTTTGTCCTTCATCTGGTAATGTTCAACCTCTCGCTTTAGCAGACCGCGGAATATTCTTCTGCCGACAAGAGCTAAAACCGTCGGGTTGCGTTTTGGCAGTTGCTGATCGGTCCCGTCGGTATTGAGTATCTTCGGTGTAACCAAAACCACATCCTCGTTATTGTCGAGGAAATTCGAAAGTTCACTCAATACATCCCTATCGACAACTATATCGGGGTTTATCACCGCGTGGTAATCGCTGTCAAGTTTTTCCAACACCGAATTGTGGCCGTCTCCGAATCCTTTATTTTTTTCCTTTACTATGACATTTAAATCGGGAAAGCGTTGCGATATCTCATATCCTCCGTTGTCTTCGGAGTTGTTGTCTATTATGAAAAGTTCCAGATCGACGCCCTTAGTATTTTCAACCAAACTCTCGACAGCTTTTACGGCTTTTTCCAGATCGTTGTAAATTACAATCGCCGCACTTACTTTTTTTCGCATCTAAACTTACCTTTGCTTCAAAGTTATATAAATCAGGGGAGCTTCGCCCTTCTTTTTTCGTTCATCTATATTGAACCTGCCCGTAGCCTTTATCAATTTGGTAAGCGATTTGTATCCGTAGTTTCTTACGTCGAACTCCGGCAATTTTTTTTGCAGAAGACTGCCGACCATTCCCAAGAAAATATACCCGCTCTCGTCACAGTTTTCCTCTACCACTTTTTCCAAAACCGGTATCAGTTTGGCGAGCTCATCACCCGCACCCTCTGTTTCTTCCGCAGGCGGTGAGCTTATGACCTCAAGGTATTTAAAGGTGTCGCATGCTGAAATAAAGGATTTCGGCGTTTTTCTTTCCCCCATACCTATAACATGCATCCCGCTCTCCCTAAGCCGTGATGCCAGTCTTGTGAAATCGCTGTCGGAACTGACAATGCAAAAAGAAGATACATTGCCCGAATAAAGTATGTCCATGGCGTCTATGATGAGGGCGGAATCGCTCGAATTCTTCCCTACCGTATATGAAAATTGCTGCACGGGAGTTATGGCATAGTCATGAAGCACCTTCTTCCAGGAATTCAGTCTGACATCGGTCAAGTCCCCGTAAATTCTCTTGTATGTTACATGTTGAGGATAGTTTGACAGTTCATCAAAGATAAATTTTATGTATTTTACCGAGATATTTTCTCCGTCTATCAATACGGCAATATTGCCGCTTTTTTCCGATGTATCCATTTTTTCCCTCGCAAAAATATCAATATAATCACTTTAACGCTTCTTCAAGGTCTTTTCTGACCAAGTCATATGACAGTAAAGCATAGCGGAACCATTCTTCCTCTTTGTTTTCAAGCGGTCTTCCTGCAACCGTTTCCGCAAAAGCAACCAATAAGTCGGGATTTCTCACCAACAAAGGGCCTCCAAGCAGTGTAGCAAAGGTTCTCCCCTTCCTGATTCCTTCGGTTACGCCTATTTTTTGAGAGCTCTTTACTACTTCAAACATCGGATCATCTTTTGAAGACAGCTCTGCGGTTCCGTTTATGTTCCCAAGAATCGGCGTTTTTACCCCTTTAAATTTCATAATAACTTCAACATATCTTCTCTTGTTGTCAAAGTCAACATCCGCATCAAATAAACCCGCAGCCTCTCTTGTCTCACCGCCGTAGGTCATGGTTTTGCAGAGAAGGCCCAGCGAATTACCCGTTGCCAGAATAAAACCTTCGGATTTTGAATATTCAATCAGCTCCGGTGAATATTTCCCGATATCTTCTATGCAGGACATTGTACGTCTCTCGGTTCCTGCTCCTATAAAAATTACATCCGTATTTGACAGGTCCGGCACTTCGTCTGTTGAAACGTCTTTTATTGTGTTTTCAACACCGTTATCTCTAAGAAATCTGGAAAAAACATCGGCATTTGCGTAGTCTCCGTAGAGATTGAGAATTTCCGGATAAAGTCTCACTATTTTTATCAAGGCAGTTCTCCTTTAAACGGCTTGGATAAATTTATCCACATCGGTAAAACAGGTCATTGCAAACACCCTGCCTATCGATTCAGCCTTCATTTTTTCGACCATTTCTCCGATATCGGGAACAACAACTATTTTTTCTTTGTCGATTCCGGCAAAATCCAGCCTCAGTCTCAAATCATAAGCAAATTTTCCGCCTAGAAAAATCTTGCTGATGCTATCATCTCTCAGAACTTCAAAATCGATATCCCACAACCACGAAACATCATTTGCGATATACCTTCTGCTTAGCAAATCGAATATAATCGCAACGGTTTTCTCCTCTGATCCCTCATCAACAATGGTGTTCAGGACTCCTCCGTATGCCAGACTGTTTTCATGCTTTGTTATCATCATGGTGCCTTCACGGCCCGCAAGCTCAAATTTAACAATCCTGTCGTTTTTCATAACATACCCGTCAAGCGACTTCGCCACATCTTCCTCAGGAAGAGACAGGGCCACCGCTCCCGCGGCGAATGCCGCAATTAGGTTGTTTGCGAATATCGTGTTTACTATTTGAGGTTTTATGAGATGCTTTTTGTTAATCTCAAATCTGTCGCCGATTATTCCGGTTATGGAATGGTATGCGTCGGGCGCCGAACAGCCGCAGAATTCACATTTGTATTCGCCCAGATGGTTGTAGATTCTGTAAGTATATTTGAGTTTTTTCCCGCAAACCGGACAACACCCGTCATCATATGCGTGCGATTTGTCATCACACTCGATAAAAGCGGTAGGTTTGATGGAAAAATATACCGCATCTTTTCTCCCGATTCCCAGACTTGCCGTCAAAGGATCATCGGCGTTCAATATCAGTTTTGATTCTTTCGGCAAACCTTTCTTAAGTTCCCCATGTACATATTCACTATGTCCGTTTCTAGTCAACTGATCTCGGAAAAGATTTGTAACAAGTATGTAGTCGGGGGCAAACTGACTGAAGGTATATTGACAAAATCTCTCGTCGCTTTCTATGACCGCAATGTCGGCCATTACCTCACCTTTAAAATTACTGTTCCTCAACAAAAGGGTTGCAACACCTTCAATCTGATTGGATCCTTTGCTGTTGCTTATAACCTTTTTGCCTGTTGTCTTCGCGATATGATTTATTAGTTCGGTCGTGCTGGTTTTCCCGTTCGAACCCGTCACCGCAATGGTCAGTTTCGGGAGTTTCAACTTTTTGAGAATATCGGGACAAATCGCAAGCGCCAGCTTTCCGGGCATAGCGCTTCCTCTCCCTATAACCGAGAGCAGAAAAGCGGATATTTTACAGATTAAAATAGATATAAACAAATTCTTACACCTTGTATTTTGTATTTAATTCAGTCAATATATTAACAGATTGGTATTTTCTTTACAATCTGTTATAAAGTTTCATTCGCGCGGTTCGCAATAGGCAGCGTTCGATTGAAAATGACCATGTACGATGATAAAATATCACCGACAGATTAAATTTTTTGGTAGTTGTATGACAAAAGAAAAGGGGTCGGTCAGTGCCTCGCTGGACTTTCCGTGCTCAGCTTCCGAAGTGTTTTCTCTTCTCACCGATGCTGAAAGTTATAATTCATGGTTCGGGTATCCAAAGCATGAGATGCTGATTTATGTGGATCCGGACTTTATCGTCGGTGCAAGAATGCAATTCAGACATTTTACATCATCGAACATCATTACAAAACTTGTCACGGATCGAAGACTTTGTTTCGGCGACAGCAGTTATCAGATGGATTTTTCGATAGAGCCGTCTCCCTATGGTTGCAAGGTCACTTTTACAATTTCATCTTTATCTGACAACGAAGGCAGGTATGACAATATCGACCTTGAAGAATTTTCAAGAAGTTCTCTCGCCAATTTGAGAGCATTAATTGCTGTATCAAAATTTACAAAACTCGACAATGAGGTTGTCAACGAAAAAAGCTCACGATTCGTCGACTTTTTTCGTCATGTATTCTACGGTTACAGAAATCCGGTTCTCGAAGACGGTTCAGATGAAGCCGTTTTTAAGACTCTGATAGAAAAAACCGAGGCATCGGTAACCGTCCGAAGGCGCTCACTTGCCGTGTCACTGATTTTTATCGTTCTTTTTTTTATGGTTGTCTCCTCTTCCCTTACTTTTGAGAGAAGTGATATCGTACCGTCTTCCGGACTTTCACTGTTTGAAAGCGACGGTGTCTCAAGAGAAAATTTTCTTTCACTCAACATAAATCAGAAGAAAGTCGACCTTGAAAAGATTCTCGGTTGTCAGGGACTGAGATTGAATGCCGATGAATATCTCTACAATTCTTCTGAAAAAGACAGTTTCGGTGTACCCCACCAACAGATTTTTTCCATTTACGACGCGTTCGGCAAAGTAAGAAGACTTGCATATATCGACAACCGAATCAAAAATAAAGTCATTTCGCCTGCAATAACCGATTTAAATCCCCTCCTTTCTCCTTCAATGCAACCGCATGAGGTTGAATCTGCTGTAGGTTCGGAGGCAACCGCGTATGTTTTTGACAAAAACGGTGTAAAGCGGTTTTATTTCGGAAAATATAATCCCGTCGAGATTTTTGATCCCGTTTATAAAAGCGAAATTTTAGTCACCCTGGATTCTTCTTCCTCTTTAACATCGACAGAATACTTTTTTCCGACAGAGACCGGCTTAAATCATCTTCCCATCAATTCTCTTGACGGCACAATGAGGCAACAGTATGCGAGAATAGATGAATATATTGAGGACAGGGAAATGTTCGAAAAAACATTTCTTGTATTGGGGAGAGGTCCTGAACAATGCCAAACACTCTTCAAGCACAAAGGTTTGCTTTTGAAAAATGACAGTTCTTTTGACGATATAGAAGAAATCGAAGTTTTTCAATATGCCCTAAAGTCAGATACCATAACGGAAAACCAGGATCGCTACCTGTATAAAGTCTGCTATTCGGGTGATACTGCCGTTAAAGTATCTTTTCTCAATAATAAATTGGCAAATTTGAGATATGACTCCAATCTCATTTCCGCAACAGCATCCTTATCTGTAGGTACGCTCTATTATGATGTTATTTCTTCAATCGGTCTGTTGCCGTCACTGACTGAGATTGACACCGACTCAATTTCTCTTTACTATGGTAAACCTGTTTCAGATGAAAATGATAACCGGATTTTTCCGTTCGAGGTTCACTTCGACAGGAATTTAAATATTCTTACAAGTTTTTACATTAACGATACAACAGAGGGAAAAGCACAAAAGGCCCCCTTCTTAGGAGATTGATGGACACTAAACAGCAATACAACGTATTTAAAACCGATATTGAAATAAAGGCTCCCGTAGAGCTTTGTTGGAGGATGCTTGTAAATAAACAAGTCTTTGAACGCATCACAGGCAAAAAGTGCACGGGAAATCTGGTTTTCACAAATGATAAAGGCAACGGCGTTTTGGCGGTTGACCCGTTTATTTTTTATGTCAAAGCTTCACCTTATACTATTGAAGCAAACAGTATGCAGGTCAAAATCAGAATCATTCTGACCGAAGATAACCGCAATACCAAACTCATAATCTCCGCTACGATACTCGGAAAAGAAAACAACTTTGATATCTCAAAAACCATAACAAAGCTTATTTCGGATTTCAAAAATTTCGCCGAAAGCTATCTGTTACATATAAGCGATAAGGAATCATCACAGCCCCCTGTTTCCGCCCGGCAAGAGGAAGAGCCTTCGAATTTTATCTTGGACGAAACTCCCTCTACCGAAGTTTCCAAAGTAAACAAACCTTCCTCCGGCTTAAAGAGAAAGTATGCAATCAGGAGTCTTCTCTTCTTTTTGCTGATATTGTTACTGTTGTCTTCTCTGTTTTACTTCGGGGCGGACAGAATAATGAAAAGATATGATACGCAGGAAACCAGAACCGGAAATGTAAATTTCAAAAATGCGGAAATAATAGAAATAGGCAGTAGCAAAAATGATATCCGCTATCTGATGTCTTCTTCGGGAAATGAGAAAAAAAACAACGAGAGTGAATCGGAAATCGTTTTCGGCTCTAATCATATGAGGAGCCCGGGGGTATCAAGCCAAATGATCTCCGTTCTGTTTGACACGGCCGGCAGGGCGAAGCGGATAAGCTATCTCGATACTGCAGCGAGCTCCGAACACTGCGACGCTTTTCCCCTTGATTTTACAATAGATTCTTCAATGACGGTTGAAGAAATTTTAGACGGTCTCGGTTGTCCGCTTTCATTGTACAGGCACTACGAAACGGAAAACAGCGACGAGGTTGTCGAACTTCATTTCGGATATCTCGATCCGAAAGCAAACTTTGACCCCGCCTGGAGAGGGGAGTATGTGGTTACCATCAACAGGACATCCGGATATGTCGATATAAAGAACTGGGGAAGAAGCACCGGGTCGGATCCCTTAATGGTTGATACCCTTACAGGAACTCCTCTTGAGCATCAGTATGACAATTATTCGGAGTTTTTGAACGACTATTTCCACTATAGACGGTTCGGACTGCTAAAAAACAGGTACAGCCGGGGAGATTTGAAATTCTTTTTTGACAACGAACCGGAATTCTATTCGACCTCCTCCGGATTGAATCTGTATACAATCGACAGCATCGAAAAAATTGAAGGCACGGATACCCCGCGTTGCAGAATAGTTGTCGGTTACGATTACAGCAATAAATTTCAGACGGCATCGTTTTCCATACTCCCGCTCTATGAAAAAAAGGGCACGCTTGTCGATTGTGACTTGAAATCCGTTACGAGAGGAATGTCTCTTAACGAAGTTGCTTCGGTAATAGGTATTCTGCCCACTGCAGTATATATCGATTCAGGCTACTACTCTCTGTGTTACGGCAGTTATCTCGAAACCGATGTCGCAGACGAACAGTTTGAGGTTATAGTCAGATTTGATCCCATCGACCTTGTAGCCAAAAAAGTGTTGATAAACACAGCTGTTGCTTCCGTCTCAAATTAACATGAAAGGTTATGCGAAATGAGCATATCCAATAGAATTAAAAAGTTAATATTCACCGAGAGCCGTTATTTTAACAGCAGCTGGTCAAAATTACTCACCGCATTGACATATTTTCTCATGATTATCAATGCGGTGCTCTCCATATACAATTTTGCCGGCATATCGGAATCTGTTCAGAATCGCATCCATCTGAATAATTCACTCTATCTTCTGATTTTTTTTATAATTCTGCACACTATTGCTTCCAGAATAAAGCATATTGTCGGGAACGGATACGTTTTAAGCATGTTGTTCACGTCGATTTCATTTGCGGCATCATATGTTTCATCCTATCTATTGTTTGATACGGTCTGGTCGATTGAAATAGACCGCTTGATGGATCATCCGTTCGGTTTCGGGCCTACTTTAAAGAGCGCAGGTATCCTTTCACTTCGAATAGCCCTTTATTCATTTCTGTTTTATTTGTTTTTGACCGTCATTCCCGCTTTTTCTTCAAGAGCCAAGTTTCTCGGTTGTTTTTATCCTATTTTTGTTCTTTTGACAATTTCTTCACTCTTTATTGTGGTCTTCATTCCATCTTTCGTCCCCGAAGAGCTAAAGCCTGAATATGCGGAAAGGGCGTCCCTCATCTATCTATCCGCAATGTCCGTTTTGTCGGTTAAGTTTTTCTATAAGTCTCTGCTCTATACCGTCTCTCGTTTACTTCCCTTAGGAAAAGAAACCGCACTTGTGAGCATGCCGGAAGTTAAAACCGTATCGAAGGAAACCTCTTCGGACAGCCTTTCCGCCGCTTTGGAAATACCGAAAGAGAGTGCCGGTATAGACACCGGCAGTGTTCAGGTTCCCGCACACCCCCAAACTCTCAAATCTAAAAAACCGTTTATCAAAAAACCTCTTATAAATTTCGGCGGTTTACTTTCGAAACTGAAAAAGCCGCCTTTCGACAGCGGAAATAGACTCCCGATATTGACTCTTGCTTTCACAGTTGAATTGATAGCCGAAGACGAGTCTGAACCGAATCTTGAAAATACCGTTAGTTTCAATCCGGAAATTTTATCCGAGAAACTCATGGTTGAAGAAGAGATTTTCGTTGAAGAAATCGAACTTTCTACGGACGAGGATTACAACAAAGCCGGGGATGTCGATGTAACAAGCCCCGCACCTTTGCTGACACACTCCTTTCTTATCGAAAGAACGGAATAAACAACCGTATTTTCTTCATATACAATACTCTTACGGTTTTATCTTTACCATATCACGGTCGATTTTACCTTTATCAACATTTACCACTGCATAACCCATGCAATCATCCATATCCCGGGCACAGCTCCCGGGATTTATTAATATGACGCCGTCTTTTTCAGTATCCATGCGGACATGGGTGTGACCGAAAAGAACAATGTCGGCATTAACCTTTTTTGCTCTTTTCATTAATTTTTCAAGACCGCTTTTCACAAGATAATTATGACCGTGAGTGATGAAAAACCTTACTTCCTCAAGCACCATTACCCTGTCCTCCGGTTCAAAACAGGAGTAGTCGGTGTTTCCCTTCACAAGCACCATGGACATCTTAGGATTTTTGGACTTGACATTCACAAAATCTCTATACCCGTCACCTAAGTGTATAAAAAGATCCGCATCGGGGTTTTTCTCGATTATCGTCTCAACGGCAAAATCATCGCCATGACTGTCAGATACAATTATTATTTTCATTTTTCATCATTTCGGAATATATCTTACTCTTTGATATCCCGGTTTTAAAAGCAATATTTTTTGCGGCTTCGGATGCGGATACTCCCAAAGACCTAAGTTCGTTCGCCATACACGCAGCATCCTCAACCGTTACGGTCTCCTCTTCATTCTCCGGTACAAATCCCTCAACCACTATGACATATTCTCCGCGGGGATCAGTTTCGTTATAATAATTTACGGCATCCGAAAGCGGAAATCTAATAACTTCTTCATAAACCTTCGTCATTTCACGTGAAATTGCTATATTGCGATTTCCAAAATAAGAGAGCATATCTTTCAAAGTTCTTTTCAGTTTATGAGGTGCTTCGTAAAAAACCATCGTCCTTTCTTCGCTCGATAAAGCTTCAAGTCTTGTTTTTCGAACCTTTTTATTCACCGACAAAAATCCTTCAAAACAAAATCTGCCCGACGGTATTCCCGATATTGAAAGCGCTGCGATTGCAGCGCAAGGGCCGGGAACCGAAACAACTTCAATCGAATTGTCAACTGCAAGAGAAACCAACTCCTCACCCGGATCGCTTATTGCAGGGGTGCCGGCATCGCTGCACAAGGCGCAGTTTTCACCTGCAAGAATTTTATCCACAATTTCCTGAGAACGCCCCTTTTCATTGTGCCTGTAACAGCTTATCATCGGCTTTTTTATTCCAAGATAATTCAAAAGTTTTAAGGTCACCCTGGTGTCTTCTGCAGCAATAAAATCAACAAACTCAAGTGTATCTGCAGCTCTTTTGCTCAAATCACCCAAGTTTCCGATAGGGGTGCTGACGACATACAGTTTACCTTTTGTCATCACAATCTCCTTCTGCAATTATATCTTTAAATTCAGCGGAAAACCCGTCTGATTCGTATATAACAAGGTCTCTTTCAAATTCAATACCGCTTCCGCCCCTATATCTTGCCTCAAAAATCGCAAGCCAGGGAGCTTCTCCCATTCTGTTTTTGACAAACTGCAGTCTCTTAATTGCAAACCCGAACATGTTTACGGTCAAAACTGCCGTTTCCGTCTTTGCGGCCGGATAGCAGAAATAAAATCTTCCTCCTTCAACCAGATTTCTCGAAGCGGTTCTGGATGCCTCTTTTAGCGATCCTAAAACTTCACTCCTTATAACCGACCTGTTATCAATTTTAGTATCATTAATATTCACGTCAAAGTAAGGAGGATTAGAAACTACCGCCGAATACTTTTTTGATTCGGTGTAGTTTTTCATGTCGCAGCATACGGCGCGGTATTGTCTGATTTTATTTTTTTCAATGCCCTTTTGAAACAACTCTACAGCTTCCGCTATTATATCAATTCCCGTAAAACTCCCTATATACCCCCTGTCAGATAACCACAGAGGTATAATTCCGCAACCTGTCCCGAGTTCAAGAATAATATCTTTATCATTCGCTTTAATAAAGTTTGCCAACAGGAGAGAATCCCAGCAGATTTTGTAATCGTCTGAGGTAAATACAACGGTATTGTTCTTCAATATCTCTTTTTTGATATTCACAAATAACCCCATATAAGAATAATGCGACAGGGCATATGCCCTGTCGCATTAGAATAGAATTCCAAATTATTGCGGAGATATCGCTTCCACCGGACAGCTCGCGGCACATGCGCCACAATCAATGCATGTTTCGGCGTCTATCTCATACTTTCCGTCTCCAGCAGAAATAGCTTCTACCGGGCAATCACCTTCGCAGGCACCGCAAGAAATACAATCATCAGATATAACGTAAGCCATTATTACCCTCCAATACGATAGTGTTTAGATACCTTTTTTCAGTAGATACAGATTTTAACCTGTGAAGAATATAATATCACACAAAAAATAGATTTCAATACCAAAGAGACGATTTTGCGTTTTCTCCGTCAGTTTTTATCCCTTCCGTCACTAATAACCGTAATCTCTTCCCTTGTATAAATCCCGACACCTGCATCATCCTCACCGCGCAGAGATACCTTTAATCTCCCTCTGAGAAGATCAACCTCCTCAACCGACCCCACTCCGTCCGGGGTCTTTACTTTTGCTCCCACTCGGGGGGTAATCTTTAAAAGCTCTTCATAAACGTCCTGTTCATATTTGAGACAACACATCAGTCTGCCACAGGCACCCGATATTTTTACCGGATTCAGAGACACTCCCTGTTCTTTTGCCATTTTTATGGATACGGGATGAAAGTCGGTCAAAAATTTTGAACAACAGAACTCTCTGCCGCAAATACCTACGCCGCCTATCATTCGGCTTTCATCTCTGACTCCGATTTGTCTGAGTTCTATCCTCGTTTTGAATTCAAATGCCAGATCCTTTACAAGCTCTCTAAAGTCCACCCGCCCGTCCGCCGTAAAGTAAAACAACAGCTTGTCCCTGTCAAAAGAATATTCCACATCAACAAGTCTCATATCAAGTCCGTGTTTTTCGATTTTATCAACCGCCACCGAAAATGCGTTTTTCTCCCTGTCTCTGTTTTCCATCATTCTCTCTATGTCTTCATCATTTGCTATTCTGACAAGACTCTTCAAAGGAAAACCGAGTTGGTCTTCATCTATTTCACGGCAGGAAAGCGTAATCTCACCGATTTCCATTCCCCTTACGGTATTGACTACGACATAGTCGCCCAAGGCAACATCAAAACCCGCCGGGTCAAAATAATATGTCTTTCCTAAGCCTCTGAATCTAACCCCTACTATTTTCATTTTTCTCCATCAATCTCCTTGATAATTCGGTTCCGAACAAATTCAAGTTTACATTTTTTTGAATCAGATCGCATTTCATTTCGGAAATCACATCTATAAGTCCGGAGACTCTGCCCGGATCCGAGATAAGATAATTTGAGTGCATGGACAAAATTGCAATTTCCAAAAACTCATCCATCTCTTTTCTGTTGGTCAATCTACTCAAATCTGACATAGCAGGTAAAATCATATTATCATAACAGTGCATCGAGAACTGTTCGGCAAGTTCTTTCATTATCCTAAAGTCTTCATCTTCAAAGAATCTGATAGTCTGCCCTATCCCGCCCCTAAAAAAAAGCAATTCAACACGTATTTTTTCATAATCCGTTTCGGGAAATTTCCTTTGGATAAACTCGACCGATTCTTCAATCGACGGTTTGTCAATTCTGAATTCAACACACCTCGAGGATATGGTTTCCAGTGTATCTTTAGAACTTGATGCAGTCAGTATAAACATAACCCTTTCGGGGGGTTCCTCCAAAGTTTTGAGTAATGCGGCAGAAGAACTCGGATTCAAGTTTTTTACATCTTCAATAATGCAGACTCTCCTGCCGTTTTCAGCGGTAGAGGATTTATACATCTCAAAACAAGCTTCTCTGACCGATTCTACGGTAATGTTGGACGAAGGTCCGCTGCCGCTCACAATAACACAATCGGGGTTGACGCCCCTCGTAACACCTTCTTGCCTATCCTCAAGATAGGCTTCGGCAATTTTCCTCGCAAAGAGGTTCTTTCCAAAGCCTTCTTCGGCAGACAGAATCAGACTTGTAGGCATCTTCCCCGAATTTATAAGACTGTTAAGCTTGGATTTTAACAGTTCTCCCCCGCAATAGTTCTTAAAATAATCAAAGCTTTTCAAAGCGGAGAATATCTTGAACTATAATTGTAGCGCCCCCGACTATCACTTCTACCGGATAAGCATGCTCTATCCCGGATGAGCCAAAGGAAGAAGTGCTCGGAACCAATTGTTTCCTCTTCTTACTCTGTTTTGCGATAATGGATATTACGGGATCGACGTCTTCGTCCTTGACCGCCATCATAAAGGTCACATTTCCGGTCTTTAAAAAGCCTCCGGTGGACGCCGTCCTCGTGACAGAATAACCATCTCTTGTGAGAGCAGACTGAACAGCAGAACTGTCATCCTTATTTACGATTGCAGTTATGAGTTTCAAATGATCACCTCGTAAAAAACAAAGTTTGTTTATAGATGTTACTGTCAGATAAATTTAAAAAAACGTCGCAAGGTTTATCTGCAATAACATTTTAACATCTGACGAATAAAAATACCAGTACGGAATAAAGTTATTAATTAACATAAAGTTTACAAACAGTATATTTTGCTTGCCATACTTTTTAGTTTTAATAATAAATCTTTAGGCTTAATTATCGAACTTTTCAACTTTATCAACAGAGTTATCAACATTTTCTCCCAAGGTCTATTATACAATCTGTTTTTTATTTCTTTCTCTCACACTTTATAATGAGCATTCGTCTTTAATTCGGAAAAACAGAGGTTGCGGAAAACAAGATTTCTCTATAATTTCAAGATAATGTTGTTGACTAATGATATTAACTGGATATACAATAATTATTACTTATATTCACTTTAAACCACTATATATTGTGTTTTGTTTTGTGAGGAGAATAGTTATGAGTCTGGCTTTAACCGACAATGCTCTGGAAGTTTTAAAGAGGAGATATCTCATTAAAGATCACGAGGGAAATCCTGTTGAGACTCCGGAAGACATGTTTAGGCGCGTGGCGGATTCGGTTGCACAAGCCGATTTGAATTATAATCCCAACGCCGACATTGCCTCCACTTCCGAAAAATTCTTTAAAATGATGTCGGAGTTGCGGTTCCTTCCGAACTCTCCGACTCTGATGAATGCGGGACGTCCTCTCGGGCAACTCTCAGCCTGTTTTGTTTTGCCTATTGAGGATTCCATGGAGGGGATATTCGAGACAATAAAGCAGGCTGCATTAATTCACAAATCCGGCGGAGGTACGGGATTTTCTTTTTCCAGGCTTCGTCCTGCCGGGTCAAGTGTAAGGAGCACCGGTGGGGTAGCCAGCGGTCCCGTAAGCTTTATGAAGGTCTTCAACACGGCCACCGAAGCAGTCAAGCAGGGAGGCACCCGAAGGGGTGCAAACATGGGGATACTCCGCGTCGATCATCCCGACATTCTTGAATTTATTGATTGTAAAAAGAACAATCTTGACATAAACAACTTCAATATTTCCGTCGGCATTACCGAAGAGTTTATGAAAGCCGTCGAAGAAG
>JGI24709J26583_10001238_pt1 | contig 21728 bp, 18 predicted proteins | sample BioPla2DNA1_FD_26583 | JGI IMG/M metagenome (IMG submission 26583) | reverse complement strand
TTGATATGCTATTATTCTCCAAAGAAATGTATGAAATGACTGACGGCAAGGTTAATATCGCCCTTGGCTCTGTTCTAGAAATCTGGCATGATTATCGTAATGAAGGAATTGACGATCCTCTCAATGCCAAGCTCCCTCCTATGGAGGAACTGGTCGCTGCTAATGCCTACACTGATATTAATATGGTAATAATTGATGAGGATAACTCTACTGTATATTTGCCAGATGAACATATGAGCCTAGATGTAGGTGCTATTGCCAAGGGTTATGCAACTGAGATGGTTGTTAAGGAGGCTGTTAATAAAGGATATAATAACTTCTTATTGAGCGTTGGAGGTAATACCCGGGCTATGGGACTTAAGGGTGAAAAAGATGATCTATGGAATGTAGGTATTCAAAACCCTGATAAATCCTCTCACATCCCAACCATTTATACCTTATCAATAACTGATATGTCACTAGTTGCTAGTGGCAATTACGAAAGGTATTATACTGTAGATGGTAAAATCTATCACCATATTATAGATCCTAATACTCTTATGCCAGCAGATTATTTTACCGCTGTATCTATACTAACCCAGGATTCTGGTATAGCAGATGCTTTATCTACAGCAATTTATAATCTACCTTATGAAGAAGGATTAAAATTAATAGAAGAATTTGAAGGTACCGAGGCTTTATGGATATTTCCAAATGGTGAGAGAAAATTCAGTGAGAGTTTTATGGATTATATTTTAGAAGAGTAAATCCATGAAAGGTCATTTACAGATTATACCACGGTGTGCTACAATGGTATTTAATAACACCTAATGTTACTAATACTTACTCTAAGATAATACTTAATACAAATCCACGTAACTACAACAGGTATACATTATTCGACCACATTATTGTGCCTGCATAAGTAGTAAAAGAAATGGACAGACAGCATGTATGCCTGTCAACCAATTAATTTCTTAAAATAACACAAAGGAGTGTACAAAAGTATGAAACTTGAAGGAAAAGTAGTTGTAGCCCAAGGTGGAGGCCCCACCGCAGTAATCAATCAATCTTTAGTAGGAGTTGCTCTTGAAGCCAGGAAATTTCCTCAGGTAACAAAGGTTTATGGTGCTGTCAACGGGGTTTCTGGAATTATCAATGAGGACTTTCTTGATCTTACACAGGAAACCACCCATAATCTAGAATCAGTTGCCATAACTCCCTCCTCTGCTTTATTTTCCACAAGAGATAAACCGGACAGAGCTTATTGCGAGGAAATATTCAGAGTATTCCAAGCCCATAATGTTCGTTATTTCTTCTATATTGGGGGTAATGATTCAGCTGATACTGTTCGGATTGTTAATGAACAGGCGGAGTCTTCAAACTATGAGTTTAGAGCCATTCATATTCCTAAAACCATAGATAATGATTTGATGGTTAATGACCACACCCCTGGTTATCCTTCTGCTGCAAGATTTGTTGCACAGGCATTTATTGGCCTTAACCTAGATAACCGTGCTCTTCCAGGAGTACACATAGGCGTAGTAATGGGAAGACATGCAGGTTTCCTAACTGCTGCTGCATCTATTGCTCAGAAATATCCAGATGATGGACCTCATCTTGTTTATGTTCCAGAAAGAACATTTGTTATGAGTAATTTCCTTAGGGACGTTAAGGAAGTTTATGATCGCTATGGTCGTTGTATAATAGCTGTATCTGAGGGAATTCAAGACGAGAATGGTATACCTATTGTATCCAAGTATATTGGTAATGAAAAGGATGCTCATGGTAATGTTCAGTTATCAGGTACAGGTGCATTAGGAGAAATTCTTAGTCAACAGATTAAGCAACAGCTAGGTATTCAAAGAGTTCGCTCTGATACATTAGGATATCTTCAAAGATCCTTTATGGGTTGCGTGTCTGATGTTGATCAACACGAAGCCAGAGAGGTTGGAGAAAAAGCTGCTCAGTTCGCAATATGGCATAATATCGACGGTTCTATTACTATACATAGAACAGGATATTATTCAGTAGACTATCAGATAACTGACCTTAATAAAATTGCAGCGAAAACCAAGCTTATGCCTGATGAGTTTATTAATGCTAAGGGTAATAACATTACCGATGCTTTCAAATATTATCTTCAGCCTTTACTAGGAGTATCAATGCCAGAAGCTAGTATGCTTCGTGCTCCAAGAGCCAAGAAAATATTGCACGTATAAAGTAAAACTTACAAGCTAGTATTTAGCTTTAGTGAATATAAAAAAAGACCAAAAAATGATTCCCATGGTGAGTATTTGCATTCGTCGGTACTTAGGTTCTGTATTTTGGAACCTTATGTACCGTTACGTAATGGAACTAAGCGAGAGCGTCTCACAACGGGAACATTTTTCTTGGTCTTTTTATTCATAACAAGTAAATTGGCTTGCCAATTCATCTTATTTATATTCACTAAGGTTAAAATACTAACTTTTATAGATTTTTTACCCAGCAGCGTCTACGTTTATGCTGGACAGTTTCAAAGTGCTTCCACAATGCCTGTACCTGATGATTAGTTTCCAGCTCTGGTCCAGTTTCTGCATGAACGATACCATTCTTTGCAGCTACATTAGACATTGAATTGAGTAACACTGCCGTAAGTCCTTTATTCTGCATAGATGGTATAACACCAACTAAGTATAAATCAAGAACCTCTGCCTTAGCCTTTGGTGCCCTAAGTAGTCTATACCAACCAAAGGGGAATAATCTTGCTCTACTCCTCTTTACCGCTTCGTTAAGAGAAGGCATACCAAGACCAAAAGCAACTAATTCCCCTCTCTCATCAACCAGAAACTTAACATATTCCGGATTTATTAAAAGAATAAATTCTTTATAATATTTCATAATCTGGGCTTTTGTTAATTCTACTGTTCCATATAAGTCCTTGTAGCATATATTGATAACCCTAAACACCTGAGGTAGATAGGATTTTATCTCATTTCTAGTTTTAGGTTCAACCAAGGTTAGTTTAAATCTCCTAAGGACTGCATGAGATAGTTTTTTAATTCTTTCGTTGGGCTTATCTGGTAACATTACTTTATACTCTACCCAATCAATATCCTTAACATATCCTAATTTCTCAAGATGCTTTATGTAATAAGGATGATTGTAAATAGTTATAAACATTCCAGGTTCTTTAAACCCTTCTACAAGCATCCCTTGCTGATCCATGTCACTAAAACCTAGTGGGCCGTGGATTTGGGTTAATCCACATGATCGTCCATACTCTTCTACTGCATTAAATAGTGCTGCTGATACTTCATAATCATCAATAAAATCTACTCTGGAAAAACGAATTCGTTTTGTATCCCATTTTTCATTAGCCGCTTTACTAACAATAGCTGCTATCCTACCAACACATTTGCCATTCTTATAGGCCAAATACTGCTTAACATCACAGTAGTCATATGCTGGATTTTTCTTCATATTAAAGCTATCAAGCTCATCAGTAATTAAATCTGGCACTGCATAGGGTACATTCCTATACATCTTGTAATTAAATGTAGCAAAAATCTTTTGCTCTTTTCTAGATAAAACTTCTCTTATCTCTATCATCTTTGGTCCCCACCTTATAATAAATATACTAAGCCCATTTTACCACTATATAGCATATATAAGCAATTCCTAATTTGTTGGTATAGAACCTCAGCTTTAAAGACATCCTATATAAACCAATCAATAAGTGGAGTGATATAATGTTTACTGATCAGAGACTAACACAGGCTTATAAAAAAGCTAAGCTAATAAAATTTGATGACAATTCGAGATTTATATTTTTTAGCGACTCCCATAGAGGGGATGATAGCGTCTCAGATGAGTTCGCAAGAAATCAAAACCTTTTTCTTCATGCCCTAGACTACTATTATAATAATGGCTATTCCTATGTAGAGTTAGGGGATGGAGATGAACTGTGGGAATATCCTAAGTTTAGATATATAAGAATAGCTCATAGCGATGTTTTTACTAATCTAAAAAAATTTCATGATGATAAACGCCTAATTATCTTATATGGTAATCATAATATTTATATTAGAAATAAAAAATATGTCTGCAAAAACTATTATCACTTTTATGATGAGTATAAGCAAGAGGTAGTAGATTTATTATTGGACTTGGTTCCAAAGGAGGCTTTAGTACTTAAGCATAAGAAAACTGGACAGGAAATCCTTGCATTACATGGACATCAAGGGGATCTTCTTAATGATCAGCTTTGGATTGTTTCTATGTTACTTTTACGATTCTTCTGGAAATACATGCATGTAGTAGGCTTTCATAATCCCTCAAGTCCTGCGAGGAACCTTCATAAAAGACACAAGATTGAAAAAAACTATAATAAATGGATTAAAAGACATGGGATAGTATTAATCTGTGGACACACCCATAGGCCTAAGTTTCCTAAGCCAGGAGAGCTACCCTACTTTAATTCAGGATGCTGTACCAATACTAGAGGGATTACAGGGATCGAGATCTTAGATGGGAATATTCTCTTGGTTGACTGGCGAGTTAGGGCAGATAAGAATGGAGCTCTATTAATCGAAAGAAATGTAATGCGAGGCCCTGAACCTATAAGCCTATTTCATAAGAAGAATTTCTCCTATAAAACCCATAGGTATGTGAGCAAACCGGTTCCAGAGGATAATTGTTAGCCTCCCGATTTATTTATAGCTTTCTAAAAAATAAAGGTATGTAAGACCAAACCCTTCTAGTCTTATATACCTTTATTATTCAATATTCTTATTTAATTGCCTTTTATATACTAAATTATTATAAGTTCTCCTTCTTTAATCCATCTAGTATATTCTCTTTTCGTATTTTACTCATAGAATACATCATGCTTATAAATACTACTAGAAAAACACTTAAAATACTTATAAGAATACTACTTGATGGAAGATAGAAAGCCATATCTACTCCATTCTCAATACTTTTATATATGAGATAGGTAACGCCAATTGAAACCGGAAGCCCATATAGCAAGGCCTTAAGTCCATAGAATATACATTCATAGTTAAGCATTTTATTAAAGCTACTATTTGTCATTCCCACAGATTTTAACATAGCAAATTCTCGCCTTCTTAGATTAACATTAGTCGATATGGTATTAAATACATTGGCTATGGTAATCAGAGATATTAAAACGATGAAGCCATAGGCAAACACATTTATAATTGTGATAATATTTCGACTTACTTGTATTTGCTCGGCAACATTAGAAATACCTAGTGTATTAAACATATCCTCATCTTTCATAAGTATCTTTTTAATGGCTTCTTCTGCCTCAACAGGATTTTCTGCGGAAATCAGCAATGTCTCTGTGTACCATTGGTCCTGAAGATCAATATAGCTTGTATCTAATAGGCTTTCATCAGCAATCACAGTTAAAACATTCATATAGGTATAATCATCTAATCCAAAGGGAGCCTCCTCAGCAACTGCTGCTATTTCAACCTCTAACTCCTTATTCAAGTTATTTTCATCTACATATTCCATAATAAAGGAATTAAGAGAATCATCTTTTAGGAGTTTTATATTGTTATATCTTTCTTGCTGGTAATTATAATAATGCTGCTTATCAATAACAATGGATGAAGGTATATCTTTATTATTAACTTCCTCTTCCTCTAACCCAATCTCTCCCAGATACTCTATGAAAGTATCATGATCAACAAAATTAATAAGCGCCTCCACATTAAGGGCTTCCCCATCATTAACAATACCAAGCTCCACCATATTCTTATAATGAATGTCACCAACATCTTCTTTATCTATATTTATATTAGCATTCATTCTCTTGATAATAGAGCCTTCTAGCACTTCGTCTAAGGCCAAAATATCTTTATACATACCTTTATCTATTTCCGCTCTCACTTTACCACTATATTGATAATTATAAAAGGCAAGGTCATAATCTGTATTTTCATACACATTTTCAACACTATCCTTTAGATACATACCAAAGGAGGAAGCAGATACAAATAATACAATGCTAATAAAAAGTGATAGAACTGTACTTCTATAACGACGACGATTTCGTTTTAAATTCTTTAATGCAATATTTCCTTCTAAACCAAATAGCTTTCCTGTAAGCCTTGAAGTCTTCACCTTCTTAGATGTTAATTTAATATCAGTAGTTTGCCTTATAGCATCCATAGCAGATATTCTTTTGCTTCGTCTAGCCGGTATGGATGCAGAAATAAGAATTGTAGTTATGGCAATTAGCACAGCAATAATTACAGATCCTACAGAAACGGATAGTGATAGGGTAACAGAATAGTCATTGGGTAAAAAGCTGGACAACTGACCTCTTAGAAGGTAAAGTGTAGTGCCTATTCCCGCTATTCCTGCTAATACTCCTAATGGTATACCAATTCCAGCTATAACTACAGCCTCAAAAAAAACTGAATTTCTTCTTTGTTTAGCAGTAGCTCCTACAGAAGAAAGCATTCCAAATTGTTTAACTCTCTCACTAAGTGAAATGGAAAATGAATTATAAATGAGAGATATGGACCCCAGCATAATAAGGGCTGTTAAAACAGCAGCCAAACTATATAAAACACCGTTAAAGCCACTATTATCACTTATACCCATATATCTTAATAACTGTGAATTAAAATTATATTTTTCAATGCCTAATTCCTTAGCTAAACTCTCAACCAGCTTCATAGTATTTTTTGGATTTCTAACTTTCGCATAGGCATTAAACTTTCCACCTTCCATGTCTTCTTTATCCATAATAGTAATCAAGCTATAGCCCGGTTCATTATAGCCTTCAAATTCATGAGACAGCCGCTTACTGATGCCAACAACTTTATAGGTTCCAGAGTCCTTTACTTCAATAGATTCAATAATCTCCTCATTTTCACCTACAATATAAGCATTCTGATTAGTTACAATAGTCCCATCATCCAGAACCCTATCCCCTAGCTCTAAAAAAAGCTCATCTCCAATACTGTATTCTACTCCCCCATTGGAACGAATATGGTCTGAAACTAAGATTTCATTATTATTCTCCGGTAGTCTACCCTCAATCAATCTAATAGGTAATAGCTCAAAGGCTTTCTCATCGACGGCTATCATACGAAGATAGGGCTTATATTGATTAATGCTCTCTTCAAGCATTCCATAGCCCATGTTGCGGGTCAATGCTATATCTCCTAGCCCCTCCTTGTCCATAAGTGACAGGTACTCTTTCTCATCAATATCATAAAAAGAGCCATGCCAACTGCCTTCCTCTGCAACAGTAAAATCAATAATATAATTTTGCAGACTAGAGATAAAAGTGGTTACAGCTGTAAACATGGATGTGGATAAAATCACACCAATGATTGTAACGATCGTTCGGGTTTTATTTTTTAATAATCCTTTTAAGGTGACCTTGTTCATGATATTCATTACCTAATCACCTCATCCTTTGCAATTTTTCCATCCTCTATGCTTATGATCCTGTCAGCCTGTAAAGCGATTTTTTCGTCATGGGTAATAAGGATTAAGGTTTGATTATATTTCCCATTATAAAGCTTCAAAAGACTTATAATTTCATCACTATTCTTGCTATCCAGGTTACCTGTAGGCTCATCTGCAAGAACAATTGCTGGATGGTTCATAAGTGCACGTCCTATGGATACCCTCTGTTGCTGCCCACCGGATAATTGATTAGGTAAATGCTCCAATCTGTCGCCGACACCTAGTGTTGTGATTAATTCATTAAGATTTTCTTTTTCCACAGTTCTTCCATCCAAAAGTAGAGGTAATGTGATATTTTCCTCAACATTTAATACTGGTATCAAGTTATAAAATTGGTAGATAAGACCTATCTGTCTTCTCCTGAAAATAGCCAGCTTTGACTCATCTAACTGGTAAATATCAGTACCATTAATATACACTTTACCTGATGTAGGTCTATCTACTCCTCCTAACATGTGTAAGAGTGTGGATTTTCCAGAACCAGATGGTCCAATGATTGCAATAAATTCTCCTTTTTCAACAGAAAAGGATACATGATCTAGTGCAGTAACAGCTGTGTCTCCTTTTCCATAAACCTTTGTAAGCTTCTCTACTCGTAATATCTCCATTATTATATCCATGCCTTTCTTCAGTGGGAACTAGGTTCCCATTGAACTTTAGTTCTCACATACTTGTTAATTTAGGTAGTAGGACTAAACTTTTAATTTCTAGTATCCCCCCTTCTACATTCTCAAGTATACAATATCTGGGTGACAGCTAGGTGACTATTAATCTTACAAAATCGTCACTATCTTAAGCCAATTCACTCTATATGAATAGAAACCACCATCTAAGGTTATATTACAGCTTTATAAAGTCGAAGGGAGAATGTACTTCCTTTACCAACCTGACTTTTTACTTGAATGTCTCCCTTCTGACTCTTAATTATTCTATAGGACATTGCCAATCCAATTCCTACACTGTCAGATGATGCATTTTGCCCTCTGTAAAATCTGGTAAAGATATGGGGTAAATCTTCTTTTTTAATACCAACCCCATTATCAGATATAAGAATTTCATAATATAGAGGATTATCCCTAACCAATAATTTTATATGGCCACCATCCTGGGTATGTTCAATACAATTTTTTAATATATTTATTATAGCTTCTGATGTCCATTTTTCATCGCATATTATCTCTTGACAATCAGTTGTGGTCGAGTAGCCAATTCCCTTTATCTCCATAGTAATAAGAAATGGTTTCAATACATTATCAATTAGTCTAGTAGCCTCCACCTTCTCCTTCTTCATTGTAACAACACCAGCTTCTAACTTAGACATTTTAAGTAGTGATGCTACAAGCCAATCAATTCGCTCTAATTGGGAATTTATTAAATTGGAAAATTCCCTTCGCTTTTTTTCAGGAAGATTATCATCACTTAGGAAATCTACCATCATCATCATTGAAGTCAGAGGAGTCTTTAATTGATGAGATATCTCGGCCATTTGCTCAGATAAAAGCAGCTTTTCCCTTTGTAGCTGCTCATTATATTCTGTAAGCATCAATGTCACCTTATATATTTCACTTTTTAAGATGCTTAGTTCCCCCTCTTTATTATCACGAATGTCTAAAAAATGATCACCGGATGAAACCCGTCTTAAATATTCAGATAGGTCATTAAGATCCTTATACCGTCTTATTGTATATATAATAAAAGCAAGATACAAAAAAGCAGCTACAATCAATACCATAGCCCCTGCTTTTACATCTATAGCAAAGCTTACTCCGGACATAATTATAGTTATATTCAGAACAATAACACTAAATTGCTTGACTTCCTTATTTCTAAAATACATGATTCTATAACTCCCTAAATTCGATACCCTAATCCACGCTCTGTCTTTATAATAGATGGATTTTGCGGATCATCTTCGATTTTCTCTCTTAGCCGTTTGATATAGACTGTAAGAGTATTATCATTTACAAATTCCCCAGACACATCCCAGATACTTTCTAAAAGTTGATTTCTTGATATAATATGTCCTTCATTATTAACTAAGGTAAGGAAAAGCCTATACTCAAGGGCAGTAAGAAATACATCACTTCCATTCTTTTTAACCTTTCCCTCTGCAATATTGATTTCTACATTACCATAGTGCAATATTTGATTCTCTACTGATGTTTTCTCTGACCTACGAAGGACACTTCGGATTCTAGATTGTAGCTCCCGTATCCGAAAAGGCTTGGTAATATAATCATCACCGCCAATATCAAGCCCCATAACCACACTTCCTTCATCATCTCGGGCAGTTAAGAAGATTACAGGAACACCCTTTCTTTCCTTTATCAACTTACAAATCTCATAACCATTACCATCTGGCAAAGAGATATCCAATAGGGCTATATCAAAATCCTCTTTCATAATTGCTAGCTTAGCTGCTGCTGCATCATTACATACAATTACTTTATAATCCTCTTGCTCCAATGAATATTCCAGCCCTAAAGCTATAGCTCCATCATCTTCAACCAGCAATATTGTTTTCATATGTCTTCACCTCTTAATATACAATGAATTTTATTTACAAACATCATAGCAAATAAGATCATATATTAAAAGGAGAATATTCCAATACAAGGGAAGAAGCAAGCTTGATAATATTCACTTTGCTTTCCCACTAATAAAAGCTATTACAATANCAATATGTCTCTTGATACTGTAATAGCTTTATATAGACTTTTAGCTTAATACGTATATTATCTCATCAATTCTTCTAATTCCAGGGGTTTTATCCACATCCCATCCTTATATGCTCTCATATTTCCACCAGAAATCTCATCTATAAGAGCAATATGTTTATCTTCTCCTACTCGACCAAATTCCAGCTTAATGTCATAGAGCTCAATTCCTCTTTCAGCCAAGTCATCCTTAACTATACCAGATATCTTCTGTGTTAAGTTCTTTAAGATACCATACTCTTCCTTTGATAAGATCCCCAACATATCAAGAGCATCCTCTGTTATAGGAGGATCGTTTCTTTCATCATCCTTTAGGGTAACTTCTACAAATGCATCAAGGGCTTGTCCCTCCTCGGCATATTTTCCATATCTTCTTAAAAAACTACCTACTGCACGATAGCGACATATTACTTCGATACCCTGGCCAAACATGGTAGCCTTTTTTACCACCATCTCTGCCTTATCAATATCAGCACTAACATAATGAGTTGGTATACCAGCAGCATTGATCTTTTCAAAGAAATGCTTTGTTAGTCTAAGACCAGCCTTACCAGATCCTTCTATTGAAAGGCCCACTGTATTGGCACCTGGATCAAATTGACCATCGGTACCAGTAACATCATCTTTGAATTTCAATAAATAATTGCCATCCTCTAAGGCATATACATCCTTGGTTTTTCCTTTATAAATCAAACTCATGGTAATCTTCCTTTCTATAATCAATTCAACATATCATAAATTTGCAGATTAACAACTCGATAGCTAACCCTACCTCGTTCACATTGCTCTTATCCAAAAAGTAATATAATTCTCTTAGGAAATCTGCCTCTCATGCATATTATAACATTATCTAATATTTATATAATCTACAAATGAAAAATAATAATTATTTATAGAAGAAGTACTTATTAGTCTTTTCACCCTTAGATTACTTATTTAAAATCCAAATACGTAATTACCACATGAATAAAGCCAAAGATTACTGTTGGCAAAACTGCAGGGTAAATCTTAAGCCACAGCTCGCCCATAAGCAAAAATACAACAGGTACAATGGCCATACCCAGCAAAACGATAAAGCTATTATTTCCAGTCAATAACAGTAGCCAAAGACCGTAATAGATAAGCAAAAGAATTATCATTGGTAGTATGTAGGTTTTTTTAAAAGTTGTCTCCTTTTGAGGCTGTAAAAAGATAAATAAAGCTATGTATATGGCCCTAGTTCCATGTTCAATTATATCTAAAGGTAGATGATTATTAACACCTCCACTAGATGGCATGATATCAGGGAACAGAGCAAATAAAGCATTTGGCATCATTAGGAGTACAATAACCAAAAGCCCTTTCCAAGAAAATCCAAAAGAGTATTTCATAGAATCACCATACCTTTCTTCTTAACCTCAAAAGAACGTAAAAAAGCGACTGACTTAAACTATATTATAAATCAGTCGCTTTGTAGATGTCCACATATTTATGAAATCTTAATATTTAATTACCTTTAGCAGCCATGAATGCATCTAACTGAGCATTGGCTTCTGCCACAATCTTATCAACTCCATTAGCCTTTAGCTTTCCAATAAACTCATCAAGCCTTTCACTTTCAATAGTACCAGTATTAAGGGCAAGAGCATATTCAGCTGCTGTATTTGCTAAGGCTCCTAACTCAGTAGAAACACTTTCAGGATTGAAGGAATATCCTAAAATAGGTATTTCACTAGCATTACCATAATATGCTTTGAATTTATCCTGGAAATCAACTCCCTGTCCCTTTTGAGGAGGAAGCTGTGTTACATTACCCATACCATTGGTCCATGGTGAATAATCAGCACGTTTATCAGTAAATTCTACTTCTCCATCTACCATATTGTAATGAACACCTTCCACACCATAATCTAGAAGTGTAAATAGATATGGATCTGTGTTTAATAGATTAAGGAACATCATTGCTCTATCAGGATTTTTAGATGCAGTAGATATAGCCATCATAGCTCCTTGAGATGAGGTTGTATCTACATATGCAGGAGTACAAGGAACCATTGCAACTTCAAAACCACGTTCATTACTTGCTTGTACCTCATAACCAAGGGCATAGCTCTGGGTTCCGATTAGATATTCTCCAGTAAGCTGCTTAGCAACACGAGTATCATTAGCAGTGTCAGGAGAACCCATTGCAGGATCAATATAACCAGCTAAATAATATTCACGGGTTTTTTCAACAAATTTCTTATATTCAGGAGTTTCAAACTTGCTTAATAGCTTATTTCCATAAGGTCCATCTGCAGCTGGATTCTCAGGATTTATATAGTAAGAAAGAAGATTTAAAGCACCAGAGTCACCGGTAACGATGATGGAGTTATTAACCATTCTTTCAAGAACCATTCCTTCTACTAATAATGGATAGAAGCTATCTCCTTCTCCCTCTTTAACTGTCTTTAGNATTTCTCCAAAACCATAGTAATCAGTATTCTTGATATCATCTAAAGTATAGCCATATTTCTCAAGTAAAGGAACATTAATATCCCAGCAGTTTTGAGTTGCAATATCCTTATATCCTGGAACTGCATATACTCCATAACCATCTGAACCATTGATAGTCGCTCCCTGTGTAAGAACGCTAGGTAATTCATTCCAAAGGTCAGTTGCATATTTTTCAATCAAGTTATTCTCAGGATCATCTAGACGAAGATAAGCTCCTTTTCTTGCAAATGCATTGTATTCATTAGCACTCCATGAGCAAGTGAAGTATATATCTACATCATCACCACCGTTTATTGCAAGAACTGAGTTGGTATCAAAATCACCCCATGTTCCCCATATAGGCTCTAAGGTAACATTAATTTTTTCTTTTAAGTATTCGTTAGCTTTTTCCAATACAGCACTATCATCGGTTACATTACTACCATGGAGGTACCATTTTAAAGTAACATGTTCTAGTTCTGATTCATCTGCTACATCTTTTGTGTCATTAGTTTCGGTCTCTGTTTTGTTAGAGGTCTCATTGGTGACCTTGTCTTTGTCTGAATTAGTGCCACAACCAACTAATAAGCCGGTCAAAAGCATAATACACAGCACAACTGATAGAACTTTTTTCATAAATCTAATCCTCCTTTAATTAATAATTATCATGTAATCGGCATTATGTTATAGCCGTATTTACCCCTTTACTGAACCTACGGTAAGTCCCGAAATTATGTATCTTTGGAAGAATGGGTATGCACATGCTATAGGTATAACAATAAGCACCACCAAGGCCATCCTCAAACTATCCTGAGGGAGCTTGCTAAGCTCCTTTACTACCCCCGCCCCAATCTGGGAACTATTTTTCAAAAGATAGTCAACTGAGTTTTGGGTTTGCATTAGCAAGTATTGCAGAGGTATTTTGCTGGCATCCTTAACATAAAGCATTGCTAGATACCAATCATTCCAATAAGCTAGAGCATAAAGAAGAGCCACCGTTGCTATTCCAGGCTTTGCGATAGGCGTTACAATTCTAAATAAAGTGTTATATTCACCGCTGCCATCAATTGCTGCTGCTTCAATTAATTCTGTTGGAATAGAGGTTTGGAAAAATGTTCGCATTATTATCACATTAAAAGGACTAAGCAAGGCCGGTACAATCATAGCTGAATAATTATCGCTCAATCCAAGCAGTTGCTTACTAACTACATAGGTTGGTGCCAAACCTCCTCCGAACAACATGGTGAAGAAGCAGAAGAAGGTAAAAAACTTACGATACTTAAAATCCGTTCTAAATAGGGCATATGAATACAAAACACATATTAATACGCTTAATAAGGTACCTAATATGGTGATATAGAAGCTATTAAAGTATGAACGCCATAGCTGGTCACCAAGTTCAAATACAAACTCATAGGCTTGCAAAGACCATTCTGCAGGGATAAAAGAGAAACCATTCTCCCTAATGCTGTTTTCTGAGGTAAAAGATATTATTATCACGAATATAAATGGTATAACACATAACAAACAAAACGCTCCAAGTATAATATTAATAATAATCTCAGCTGGTATAGATATTTTATTGAGCCGTTTATTTCTTTTGGCTCTGTCATATTTGATCATATTCTTGCTATTATTCATCATAGTCTCCTCCCTTTACCTAAAACAGGCTGCTGTCCTCGTCAATTTTTCGAACAATTGTATTGGCTCCCATAAGAAATACAAAGCCAACTATATTCTGTAAAAGACTGGCTGCAGCACTCATACCCATACTACCTGTTGCAAAGATAGCCCTGTGAACGTAGGTATCTATTGTCTGAGTTGTTGGAAAAAGTGGGCCACTATTTTTTGGTACTGTAAAGAATAAACCAAAATCCGAATTAAAGACCTTACCCAGATTCATAATTAGCAGTACTGCGATCATTGGTTTAATACAAGGAATTGTTATGTATATAATCTGCTTCCACCTGGTCGCACCATCAATTGCTGCCGCTTCATATTGACTCTTATCAATACCCGTAATAGCTGCCAGATATAAAATTGTAGAATAACCAGTGTTCTTCAAGAGATTTGATATGGTTAAGATAAGAGGCCAAGGCTTTGGATCTTGATACCAGTTAACAGGCTCTAATCCCCAATCCTTAAAAAGATGTGGTAATAAGCCTCTAGTAGGATCAAGAAAGGCCATAACAAAGTAACTTACAACAATCCAACTTAGGAAATACGGGAAAAACATTAAGGTTTGATGTGCTTTTGCTACAAACTTATTAGTAATCTCATTAAGCATTAGTGCGAAAGCTACTGATATTACCAGTCCTAGCCCGATCCACAACATGTTATATCCAATGGTGTTCCGTATCATAACCCAAGAATCCGTTGTGGTAAAAAGGAACTCAAAGTTCTTAAGACCAACCCAATCACTATGTATGATGTTATTTATAAATGTAGGATTTTTGGAATAGAATTTATAATCCTTAAAGGCAATTACGATACCAAACATTGGTATGTATCGCAGTAATATAAGCCATATAGCTCCTGGCGCTACCATAGATAGCAGAATCAAATTTTTTTTCCTTTTCGCAAATCCTTTACTAGGTGCTTTTGCTGTATTTAGCGCTTTAGGCATCTTATTTTTCCCCCTTATTGATATGCAATATGCCGAAAAACATAGTTATCATGAATACGTTTGTATACAGTTTTCCTATGCCTATATGTATTCTATCTGTAATAATGTTAAAAGTCATGAAATCAAGTTGTGCTTTTTTGCATTCTTTTGTTATCTTTGTAAAATAAAGTTGTGTAGACAAACATTCCTGTGCATTAAAAAATCATGGTGATAAGAGTTCTCAGTCTCTTTCACCATGATTCTTAGGTAACTAATTTATTCAATTGGGGTCTAATCTTCTTTGCTAATATTATTACTTAATTCCCTTAACTCCACCTTTTGATTGCATATTTAAAATATTGGTTTCAAAGGAAAAGGTAATATTTTCTTCTTCACGGCTTCTTTTCAAAGCCAAATCAATTAATCTGTTAAGAAGTTCCTTATATGGCATACCCATAGGCTCCCATAAATAGAATGACAAGGAGCCTGGTATGGTGTTTATTTCATTAAAATATAAGGTTCCCTCATCCTCATCAATCATGAAATCAATTCTTGCCACACCATTACAGCCCAGTTGTTTAAAGGCCTCCACTGCCATGGAACGAACCTTTTCCCTCATTTCAACGGTTAAATCAGCAGGAATCTTCCTTTGAACACTGGCCATTCCCTTAGATCCACCCTTAGCATTGCTAAGATATTTATCCTCATAGCTTAATATATCATCATTGTGCAGAGGCTCTTCACATTCTGAAGCGATAGCATCACTTATATCCCCTAAGACTGCACAATTAATTTCCCTTAAGTTCTTAATTCCACGCTCAACCAGTATCTTATTAGCATAAAGGAAAGCATCATCTATAGCTGATAGCAATTCATTTTTATCATTGGCTAGATTAATTCCAACGCTAGAACCAAGATTAATAGGTTTTACAATAACAGGGTATCCTAGCTCTTTTTCGATATTATCAATCATTACATTAATGTTCTTATAGTCAGAAGTTGTATAATGGAGGCAATCCAATACAGGAATATTGTTATCCTTCAGCACTGTCTTCATAATATACTTATCCATTCCAATTGCAGAAGCGGTTACATCACANCCTACNAATGGAATTCCCAANGTNTTTAGGAANCCTTGAAGNGTACCATCCTCNACATTTGTACCATGAACTATGGGAAATGCCACATCAANANTAATTTCTGTGGTTTTCTTGAACATTTTAAATGGATAGGATAATAGTTTTACATGTCCTTCATCATTNATCATAATAACTCGTTGACTATTCTTAAGCAAATTATCTATGTTCTTGTAAGCATCTATGTTCCCTATGTCGTCACCAATATACATCTCGTTTTTCTTTGTGATATATACTGGAAGGATATCATATCTATCTGTATCCATGCTAGCAAGAGCCTGTATACCTGAAATTATTGAAACTTCATGTTCAACACTTTTGCCACCAAACATCACTGCAACCTTTGTTTTCATAGCAATACCTTACCTTTCTCAATAATTATCTGGCAAATCATTTTCTAATAATATATACTTATGTTTATCCGTCTGGATATTATAGGCGTGTTTAATTGCATCTTCAAAATGATCAGTGACATAGAGCTTTGTTTTATCAAAACCTGCACCTAGTAAGCCATTCTGAATTGCTTCGGTTTGTTTCTTTCCTACAAGTATCACATAATCGCATCTAGTAGCCGCTTGTTTGCCAAACTCCCCATTATAGTAATCCTCTTGAGTTCCAAGTTCAACCATTCCTGGAGTTATAAGAATTCTTAACCCATCAAAAAGAGCCAGAGTATCAAGTGCTGCCTTAGAACCTACAGGATTAGAATTATAGGCATCATCTATAATAGTAAGATTACCACCCTTTTCAATCAACTGCAATCTGTGCTCTACTGGTTGTAATCTTCTAACAGGTATAGTTAAGTCTTCTAGAGGAATTCCAAGGGAGTTAGACACAGCAATAGCTGCTACTATATTAACTACATTATGACTTCCTAATAGCTTGGTCTGAAATTGTGCTTTTTCATTGCTTGGAGTAATAACTGTAAATTCTGTTCCCTTAGATGAAACTTTAATTTCAGAAGCTCTGTAGCCCCCATTTGGATTATCCGTACTGTAGTAAATAGGGTTATTTAGGCCCTTTTTCCCCAGAATATATTCATTATCTCCATTCAAGAACACCATGCCTTCCTTAGGAAGCCCATCTGCCAGCTCGAACTTGGTCTTTATAATATTGTCAATTGTCAAAAAGGATTCTAGATGCTGAGGTCCAATTGANGTAATTATACCATGTGTTGGATGAACAATATCACATAATTCTTTAATATCACCAATATTTCTAGCCCCCATCTCACANACAAATATATCATGGATAGGCTTAAGCTCTGATCTAATGGTCTTAACTACACCCATAGGAGTATTATAGCTTTCTGGAGTAATTAGCACATTGTACTTTGCCTGTAAAAGGGTAGAAAGAAAGTACTTAACACTGGTCTTACCGTAGCTTCCAGTTATACCAATAACAAGAAGATTGGGACTTTGCTTTAGCATTCTCTTAGCATCATTAATATAATGATTATTAACTCCCTTTTCAATGGGTTTATTAATTATATTCGTTAAGATAACTAACAAGGGCTCAAAAAAGCAAATCATTGATGCTCCCAGAATAGCCAATTGCCAACCACTCTTACCCTTCCAGATATTATTCCATCCAAATCTATATCCTGCCAATATAAGTAATACTATTATTGACAGAGCAACTATAGAGTTTGTAGCAATCAATCTTTTAACCCTATGTGTGTAGACCAGCTTTTTCTTTGCTTTAGCTCTACTTAAGGAATAATAATATGATAATACTATAAGTGTTCCAACTAAAAGCAGAACACCCATAACCAGGTTAGGCCATAACCCTATCAATATGGCCCCAAGAAAGTGAATAATAAGCACACTTTGCTTTCCCTTATTTTGTTGTAACCAGGTAAAATGCACCTTGTTTTTATAACCATTAAGCTGAAACATATGTAGATTGTACTTGATTTCATAAATAAAGGTTAATATAAAAGCTATAAGGCTTATAATATATATAACATCAACTATCTCCATCTTAATAACCATACCTTTCTACATACATTTTAGCTTATTTCAAAATAAGATTTCATTACCTTATCAAATATATAAGGTTGGTCAATAAATGAAAAATGTCCTGCTCCCTTTAGCACAACTAATCCAGCCTTGGGAATTGCTTTCTCCATAATATGAGCATCTGAAATAGGAGTAGCCGTATCCTGATCCCCCCATACTAGAAGAGTATCTACCTTAATCCTCACTAGATTGTCAGTAAGATCCTCATTAACTGCCTTTACTAAGCACTGCCTCATAATTGGTGTAGCGTTGCGATAGTCAGGTGAGCCCTGCTTGCTTTTCCAATTATCAATAGCCTCAGGAAAAAGCATCTGAAGGATTTTTGTATTAGCTAGTTTTTTACCAATCTTATATATTCTAATCTTAGTCTTCTGTTTTAGTGACTTTTTCGGAAGAATTCCAGCACTGTCTATTAATACTATCTTCTCAATCTCTATTGGAAGTTCATCTCTGCTAGCAAGCTTAATTATGACTCTCCCACCATATGAATGACCTATTAATGATGCTTCCCTAATATCCAATTTATCTAGGAACTTTAGTACAAAGTTTGCGTAATCATCTACACTCCAAGCCTCCCTTGGTTCATCACTGTGACCAAAGCCTGGAAAATCCAGTTGAATCACTCTATAATCTGAACTAATAGAGTTGGCAATTGTATCATACATCTCCAAGGAGGTTCCCCACCCCTGAAGGATAACTACAGTCTTACCTTCTCCAGTAATCTTATAATTTATCTTATAATTATCTATAATCATTTCCATATGCTCACACCCATAACTTTCTTCGCATCAAAACCAAAGGAATTATAACATAAATAGGGGCTTTTGTCATCATTTTATACATTATAAGCCTTTCTTACTTCCAATCCCTTCTTTGGTCAATTTTTGTTTTTATCTCTGCTTTTAACTTACCGATTCTATCATTAAGAATACCCTTAATATCTCGATTCTTTATTCCAGAGTTTAAAGCCTGTAATCGTGGAAACGCTTGGAAATATCGTCTGTATTGTAAAATTTTATTACGATATATTTGAATGGAGACATTGGAATAATGGACGATAATTTTTCTTAAATCAATAAGATTAATTACTGTTTTAATTGTATCCGTCGCAAAGTAAAGTATAAGTAATACTGAAACAATAATTTGAAACTGATCTGGAATAGTCAAAATCAATTTATTAATTCTAGGATGAATGAATTGTATAAATACAAATGCCAAGGCTCCCCAATATAGGGAAATCTGAGGACATATATAGCCCTTTATATTCATAGGGTGATTACTGTAGTCCCACCATTTCTGATGAAATATTTTCTCCAATAGGTAGCCAGTAACAAATTCTATGGCAGAAGTTATAAATATAGAATAAATAATAAGTATTATGTAAGACAATGGTACCTTGTCAGTAATATTATCAATATACCTAGCACCCAGAAGAACCAAAATAGCTCCAAATCCATAAATAGGGCAAAAGGGGCCATGTAAAAAGCCCCTGTTTACAAACTTTTTATGTCTAAAGCTTACGTATATCGTTTCCATAATCCATCCAATAAATGAATAAATTGAAAATAGTAACACCAAGATAATAAGATTAATCATTTCCTCATCAACTCCCTTTATATATGCAGGTCCTTCCTGGTAAATATCGCTATAGCCCCAGCAAAGAGTATAATAGCACCGATAAATAAAGCTATTACTCCCCAGATTGCAGATGCTTCTCCAGCCACAATACCATCAGCATTAAATAAAGTGAANAAGGTTANGTACTTTGCATCTGCGTATTTATCACCAGCATTGGCTGCCATCTGAATTATAAAGGCAAGAGCAGGTATGCCTGCTCCAAATCCCACAGCATACTTTGTATCACTAAATATACATGAGAATATAAAGCATATGCCTCCAATGAAGAAATGTAAGAATAAACTGCCTACATTCAATAATATAAACCCACCTATATCTAATTCCCCAGGAAATGAAACTTCAGCTGCTACTATTGCAACTATTGTTATATAAGTAATTAAAATCACAAGCCCACTTGCTAAAACTTTCATCTGTGTGAAAGCCACTGCACTTCGCTTTACAGGAGCAGCAAGTAAGCATGTCATAGAGCCCTTATCCACATGACTTGCAATAAGCTTGTTGGCACTAAGAATTGAAAACACCATTGGGAATACTAGCATAATAAATCCATATAGGTATGCAGACATAAATCCTGTTAAAGTTGTTGAGCTAGTGCTCATTCCAACCATAGCCATAAGCTCGGGCATAGCTTGTTCGAATGCAACAAGGGCACTACCAATCTTAGGATCGAACATGGAAATGATAATAGTAAAATACATGGTTAAAACCGCCGCAAATATTACAATCATTTTCCAGCTACCTTGTATCCCTCTTTTATATAAAGTGATGTTAAGCATTCTTTTCACCTCCATAATATTGCATGAATATTTCCTCAAGACTTTGGTTAGGAGCAGATATATTAGATACAGGATATTTATTCATAAGGGCAATAAGGTCCTTGATATTGCTTTGTACAGCTACAGTAACATTGTTTTGAAAAACACTGGTTACAGTAATATTCTCTTTGGCAAATGCTTCTGCTGCCTCTTCGCTATCAAGAGTTATTACATATGTCTTAACTCTCTTGGCCTTAAGCTTATCAACAGCATCAACTGCTACCAGGTGACCGTTTCTAATAATTGATACCCTATGACAGGTTCTTTCCACTTCCTCAAACATATGGGAGGACATAAGAATTGTCTTACCCCTTTTCTTCTCCTCAATAATCATCTCAATAAATCTACTTTGCATTAATGGATCAAGTCCGCTTGTTGGTTCATCAAGTATTAAAACATCAGGATCATGCATAAATGCTGCAACAATTCCAACCTTTTGCTTCATACCCTTACTCATCTTTTTTAGCTTACCCTTTGGATCAAGCTCAAAGCGATCTATAAGCTCCAACATACGGCCATTAGCCTTCACCCCTCGATACTTAGCTGAAAAGTTTAGAAAATCGATCCCCGTCATATCATCAAAAAATGACATTTCACCGGGAACGTAACCTAGATTTTGTTGTATCCTAGCTCTATCATGCCAACAGTCTAAACCTTTAATCTTACATGACCCATTTTGTGGTCTTATAAATCCCATCAGATGTCTGATAGTTGTAGTCTTTCCTGCACCATTAGGTCCTAAAAAGCCAAATACTTCCCCTTCTTCAACGTCAAAGGAAATATCAAAAACCCCTTTTCCTTTTTTATAGTCCCGCGTCAGATTCTTAATTTCAATCACACTCATTTAAGACATTCCTCCT
>JGI24709J26583_10001232_pt1 | contig 21754 bp, 19 predicted proteins | sample BioPla2DNA1_FD_26583 | JGI IMG/M metagenome (IMG submission 26583) | reverse complement strand
AAAAAAAATACAAACCCCTTAAAAAAATGTAGTTAACTGAATTCTGGATCCTTAAATTTAATGCGGAATGTGGTTCCTGGGCTGCGTTGAAGCTCCAGTTCACCTCCAATTTGATAGGTGAGACTGTTTATGAGCATCATTCCTAAACTGTCACTTTTTTCCAATTCAAAATCTTGGGGGATGCCAATACCATCATCACTAACCTCCAACTGGTATTCATCTTTCTTTTTATGGAAACTTATGCTGATGGATCCTTTTCTTTCATCTGGGAAAGCATATTTTAGNCTGTTGGTTACCATTTCATTGATAATTAATCCTAAGGGTACTACATTATCAATGTCAATCTCCACATCCTCTACATCCATCTTAAGCTCGATTCTGCCTAGTTGGGTGGAGTAGGTTTCGAAAAGATCCCTGGTGAGAGTGCGGATGTAATCTGCAAAATCTATGCTTTTCATGTCTATGGAACGGTATAATCGTTCGTGAATTAGAGCCATGGACTGTGCACGGTTCTGACTTTCTTTGAATAGTTCTTTGGATTCTTCATCCTCAATATACTTTGACTGCAAACTAAGGAGACTGGATATAACCATTAAGTTGTTTTTCACCCGATGGTGTATCTCTTTCATTAGCATTTCTTTATCTTTCAGTAACTGGTTNACTTGAACTGAAAGGCGNCGTGTTTGCAGTAAAACCCGAACCCGGGATTGGAGGATCATCTTAGTTATAGGTGGACTTATAACTTCGTCAAAACTGTCCCAAACTCCTTGAACTACTTTCAAATCATTAGCAGATGCAACCAAAAGGTAGGGTAAGAATAATGGTTTTTCTTTTTCTTTTTTAGACTTCAATTCTTCTCTATGAGGTGACCATGATGGAAGATCCATGATTATTAGACTTAAATTTAGATTGGAATTTTCATTAAGTTCTGATTTGTCATAAATTATGTGATAGTCAGATCCCAACAGATCTCCTACCATTTGACTATTTTGTCGGTTAACCATGGATATTAGTATGGTTTCCATTACATCCACCTGTTTTTAGTTTGAATTTTCTACCAAACTCTTTACCAAGTATAAAAGTTCTTTAATCACTAACGGTTTGACCAACACCCTTTTTGCACCTTGTTTCATACCTTGTTCTTCAATAACTCTGTGTTGTTGTGGGCTGAGAACCAGGAATGGGATATCCAAAAGTCGCAAGTCTTCACAAGATTTCCATATATTCTGATTAAAACCAGATATATCCATGATGACCAGGTTCACTTTTTCTCTGTTTTTAGCATCTGAAACCATCCCTACTGGGTCGGTGCATCCGGCAACTTCGTAGCCCTGTTCTCCTAAAATTTTCACTAAAATGTCATTGTTACGTTTATTCCTACTTAAAGAAAAAATTAAAGGTTTATTTTTTGATGATTCGCTTGACATTTTCCTCCTCCAGTTGGGGTGGATTTATTTCTCCACATGGTCTTCTATTTTAGGTGTGCCGCTTAAAATCCCATAGATGTCGGATAATGGCTCGCAAACACGTATACCGTATTTGGTGATTTGAACTTCTCTAAGACCTTTTTCAAAGTCACTTAAACGTTTTTTCAATACTCCAATGGCTTTTCTTAGTTCTCCATCTTTTTCAAAGTATCGGAGGAATATTATATTGTCTGCAAGGTAGCTTATGCCTATTTCAGTTATTTTAAGACCTCCACTAACTTCTTCCACTTCGTTAATTAGAATAACCGTGACTCCGGATCGGGTCATGTATTTGGATAGGGAGTGGAGGTGGCTAACTGGATCTTCTCCACGAAGGGAAAGTTTATAACCAGAGGTGCTGTCAATCATCACAATCTTGGACTGGTTATCATCCACTTCTTTTCGCACGAGTTGTGCGAATTCCTCAGGGGAGTATCTTAAAGGCTCTACTTGAACTACTGAGAGCATTCCAGTATTAATCATACTCCTAACTGGTATGTTGATGGATTCACATCGGTTAATTAGGCTTTCTTCACTTTCTTCGAAGGTGTAAACTACTGAACGCTCACCCCTGCCTGCTGCTTCCTTCATGAACTGGATTCCAAGTGTGGTTTTACCCACTCCACTGGGGCCACTGATAATGGTGGCAGTTCCTCTTTCAATACCTCCATGGAGGATTTCATCCATTTCTGGAACTCCTGATGAGATGGTTTCATGTATGTATTCTTTTTCACGAAGCATTGGCCGCAGGCGTGGGTAAATTTTAACCCCCTTAGGGGTGATTCTCATTGAGTGTTCACCGAAACGGAACCCAGAACCTCGGTACTTGCTGAGAGCAATACTTCGGCCTTCTGCAAAGAATTCTAGGTTGATGATTCCATCACACATGAACTGAAGATCATCATCTGGTTCCTGGTCACTGAATTCTGATGTGAATAGGACTGTGGCTCCCTTATCTGTTAAGAAACGTAGAAAGGATAGTGTTTGTTTTCTGAACTGGAATTCATCATTGGCTAGGTATCTGAACTGGGTGATGGGATCCACAAATACTCTTGTTGGTTTGAGTTCGTCCATTTTTTTGATTATCTCTGAGGTTGTTGACTCTCGTTCCACTTCTGCCGGTGAAAAAATGTCATAAGCCTCCATGTTGGCGAAAAAATCTTCATCAGGACTTAAATCCAGGAAATTAATACCTTCAGTGTTAAAGCCCATGCCCCTGGCATTTTCCATCACTTGGTCGGTGGGTTCACCCATGTTTATGAACAGCACTGTTTCCCCTTGTTTAACTCCTTCAGAAAGGAAGTGCATTCCAATACCAGTTTTTCCAGTTCCTGGAAGTCCTCTTAAAAGGTAGGACCTCTGGGGAACAAATCCGCCCATTAAAATCTCATCAAATCCTTTTATTCCACTTGATAATTTTTCATTTTTTTTAGTCATTAATTCATCCCCTGCGTTTTTGACTCGTCTCGGTTATTAAACGTGCTTTTTTTAGAGTTTGTAACATGTTGTAATATGTTTCAATTGTTATATAGGATAAAATGATAGTTCACAATAATTTAAAAGTTTTTAAACTTTTCGTGATTATCATCACAAAAATACATTTGGGTGAGAGAAAAACAAAAATTTTGGCCTTGAAAAATTATCGTATTATACATAGTCTGAACCATCTCCGTAGAAATAATACCAATATTATTGGCTGATAAGAATATTGTTATATAAATTGAATGAATTGTTAGAATGTAGCTACCTCAAAGGAAATGAAAGTGAATTCAAACCCATTTACAAAATCAAAAATCCCTTACAGATAACTCAAGCATTATAAGTAGAAAACATCATAAACTAGAATCTAGACTGGCAGATAAAAAAAAGTGAGTTAAACCCATTTGTGAATATAAAAAGGAAATAGGTGCTGACCAAGATTTACACTGATTTAAGCCCAGCTACCTTTCCTGCAAAGTTCTGCAGCACTTTTTTGGATAATCCTTCCACAAATTTAAGACTACCCGCACATTCATGACCTCCACCATCTATACCTGCTTCAGGTATCTCCTCCATTAACTGCGAGACAATGGTGTTAAGGTTAAATCCAAAAATCTCGTTCACTGCGTCAGTGGCCCTAATAACTCCAAAATCAGGGCCATAAGCCAATGTTATAATGGGTGTTTGTTCGCCATGTTTTTGTACTACTTGGTCATGAACAAAGCCACAAGTCTTACCCGGAGCAGGGTAGGTAAATTTATGGGCATATTTTTCAACATCCAATACATTGAAAATAATCCCATTAGGAAATTCCTGAGTCTTAAGATTAGGCATAGCTGCTGCTAGTTGCCACTGCACACGTCTTTCAGACTCGGCATACAATGCATCCACCAGTTTAATGTGTTTTTCCCGGTTCCCTAATCCCAGAATAGTGTCCATTATACCCCTACCATTCATGAATCGGAGGAAAAACGCTTCAAAATCAATGGCAGTGGCAATTTTCTCCAAATCATCAGCATCATAGCCTTTTTCCTTAGCAAGATTAATGTACCATTGAGCTTCAGGTGAACTGGCATGATCCCCCACTGCTGCAATTCCAGGCAGATGTAAAAGGCGGTCCTTAACCTCAGGGTTAATCATCTGGGCCAGTTCCACTGCCAGTGCACCGGCAGTAACTTGGCTGTCACCCCCCTCCAGATAGGGGTTCACATGAACATCCACATAATCATCAACCACCACCTTACCATCAATCAATTCTCCAGGGTAGTGATGATCAACCACCACCACTTCCAAGTCATATATCTTCACCTTTAAAAGTGCAAGTAGATCCTCCTCAGTTGAACCATTATCCAAAAGCACAATCAGAGGTAATTTCTGCCCATGTCGTTCAAAATCCTCCAGTGCAAAACTCAGGTCTTTAACCACATCTTCTATTTCATAAAATGGTGCCTTGCTGGGAGAACGTTTGAAATAATGCCATTCCGCATCATTAGCCGGGTTAATCTCCTGTAATAATGGGATCACTGCCTTTTCGACAGCAACACCAGCACAAATCCCATCCGCATCAGCATGATGGCGTACTAAAATACTCCTACCATCCAGTACAGCCCTCCGAATGGCTTTAGCAGCTGCACAGAGTCTAGGCTGGAGTTTCTGCAGTATGGGTGATTCCTGGATTAGCTCGACATTTTCTGGTTCTGCACGCCTATCAAGTGCTTCATCTATTAATTTCCGGGCTTCAGTAGCTTCTGTTCCGTGAAGACGTTCAATGGATTCTGATTCAATCTGAATCTTACCCCCATGGAGGGATACTTCGCCCAGAACCTCAACAATATTCCCCACATTAATATTGGGATATACACGTACTCCAGGTTCGTCGAAAGCAGCAGCCCAGGTGATGCTTGTTTCATCAGAGACTGTGAATATGGTAGGTCCACTAGTCTGCTGGATCTGGATGACTTCACCGACCACCCTAATATTCCGGCCCTTCATATGAGGGGTGATGTCCGAAATTGTGGTTCTTGGCATGTCTTTTTTGAGTTTAACCAATTCATAGGCCCCCTTGATGGAGGCTGGTGACAAGTCCACCTCTCCCCTATGGTGCTTGATCTCAGTTACTTGGACAAACAATTCATCCCCCACATTGTAGGGAGGGTTTCTCAGGCGAAGAAGTCCGAATAACTTCTTAGACAGACTAACAAACACCCCATAATCCTCAACCCTGGTGATTTTCCCCTTGTAATGTTCCCCTATTTCCAAGTCCCTGAGTTCAGATGCAGGGTGCAACTGATAGACTCGGGGTTTTAACTGCTTATCCTGGCATTCTTCACAGTAATCTCCTTTGGTTATTGGACGCCCACACTGAGTGCACAAGTTAAGTTCACCTTTGCCCTGACATTCCGGACATTCTTCGGTAACTTCAACTTCGCCTTTTCCATTACATACTGAACAGGGCACTTCATGATCCTCATCCAGTTGAAAACGTTCTCTGGCACTTCCTGAAAGTCCTTTCAGATGTTTTTTTACATCAACTTGGCCAGTGACTCCAGTTCCATGGCATGTTTCACATATTTTATAACTAACCACAGTACGTCCTTTACCTTTGCAGTTTGAACAAGTTTTCTTCATTTTTAACCTCATGAAAAATAGNTAGTATGATTAAATATTTTTGTAAACAGTAGTTATCCCCTGAAATTGTGTAAACCCACCAAAAAATATTGTGATGTGCTTACTTCTTGAATTTATTGGGATTTTGTTTTACTATATTCTGTTTTTGTATTTTAAACTCCTGGGATGATCGCATGTATTGATTAGCCAGATCAACATGTTCATTAGCTGAAGTGGTGTCGTTGCCCTTGAAAAGGGGAATTGCCATTTTTAGTTCAGTGGTAGCATTAATTTTAGCATCTAATTCCTGTAGGGTTAGTTCCATATAATTGATGTAAATCTCATCTTGAATATTCCGACTGTAGATTAAAGCTTCCTGTGCCGATGTTTTCGCCAAGTTATACTGCGTGTTGGCATCATTGCACTGTTTCTGCGCTTCATAATAACGGTATTTATTGGTGTTAATTGCTGCATTATTGAAATAATTATCACCAGCTTGAATGTGTTCACGGATTACTCCTGATAGGTGGTCGATCTGGGCCACTTGTGTATCCAGACATCCGGATAAAGACACCGCCAAAATTATTAGTACCAAGGAAATGATTACTTTACGCATATGACACCCACAACTAATACTATCTAGATATTCTACACTACTAGTAGGTTATTTGTTATCGATTATTAAATTAACCGAGGGTATAGTAAATTAAGCTTCATCTAAAATAAAGTATTCTACTACTAAAAAAAAATATAGAGTTTTTTCTTGGTAAAATCCTACAACCCACTTAATTCCAACCCACTTATTCCAAAAATTGTGGATGAAAAATTTTTTAAAACTATAAGATCAGCCGTTAAGACTATAAACTCAGCGGAGGGGTTCATTATTTAATAAAATCCAGGGAGGATTAAGATTTCCAAAACCCATGGATATTACAGTAACTTTTTGCGGTTACCTCTTTTTCGTCAGTTAAATTTACTGGAAATTCAGCTTCTGGAAGATCATCAGGCCCTAAAAACTGAATGTATAATTGATCAGGAGTGGAAAGCTCAACCCACAAAATATGATGTTCTTCTTCCATTGGGTGGGGAACTTCACCCACTTTAACTTTCACTCCATTTTCAGACTTTTCAATTACAGGAATGTGTTTTTCAGGACCAACATCTTTCTGTTCAGCATTTATAAGCTCCATTGGCACTTTGCAGCAAACTAGTTCTCCGGGTCCAGTGCATAGTAAAGTTACAATGTTACCACAGACATTACAACGATATACTTCTTTTTTTTCGGTCATTGTTAAACCTCAAATGGAATCATACTATATGTATAGTCTCCTATAATATATTAGAAAAGTTTTTAAAAAAAAATGATGGAATTTAATACTCTTCACATAGTATGAAGTAGTATTTGGTAGGGTGATCGCAAGCCGGACACTTTTCTGGTGGGTTTTGTCCAGTGACAGTGTATCCACATTTCATACAAGTCCAAGTGACTGGTTCATCCTTTTTAAAGAGGGTACCTGCTTCCACTTGTTCCAGGAGTTTGGTGTATCTTTGCTCATGATGGACTTCTGCTTTTCCAATGGACCGTAACCTCTGAGCAATATCTTTCAAACCTTCCTGAGTGGCCACTTCTGCAAATTCAGGATACATTTCTGTATTTTCGTAGTGTTCACCTGCTATGGCGGCTTTAAGGTTTTCTACGGTGTTTCCCAGGGTTAATGGCGCATCTGCCTCCACATGAATCTCTTCAAGGTCTTGGCCACTTTTTTCTTTAAGTTCCTGGATGAGCCTGAACAACCATTTTGCATGTTCACGTTCATGTTCAGCAGTTTCTAGGAATATTTCAGAAAGTTTTGGGTAACCGTCCTTTTTTGCCTGCTTAGCATATAAGGTGTAGCGGTTTCTGGCCTGGCTTTCGCCTATAAAAGCCTTAGTAAGATTTTCTAATGTTTTCTCCATTATAAACACCAAATTAATATTAGAACTTAAAGTTTATAAATCTTTATAAATTAAACTGCAAAACAATTTTAAAGCTTCTACAAACTTGAAATAAAAAATATTGGCCTATACTTATTTTCAATAATAACCATGATTTGTATACTCCCTAAAGAGATTATTGATCTGGAAAAGATTAGGGAAATATTAGAAAGTAATAAAAAAGTTAAATCAATAGATTAAGTTCAAACCGGGCAAAATTCATGTTGTAAGACTAAATAACATAATTAGTCGGAACTAGGATTATAGTTGGGGCTTAAAAAAAAATAAATATGAAGCAAAAATAATAATACTAGTTAAGTGTATGTTCAGTTAAGTGTGTGTTCCTTTAATGATTCTAGATCACTCTGTGTTCTAGTGGGGTTTATGTCAATGAAGAAAGAAGTGCAGGAAATTGAAAATATATCAGCACACATCCCCGTGGAATATGATAAAAAGCAGCATGTAAAATATATTAATCGTCTATCAAGATTTAAAAAATATTCAAAGGCCTTGGCATTAATTGTTGTTTTAATGGGAATTTCATGTGTACTGGGATGGGTTTTAAACATACCACTTATTCGGGGAGAATTTTTTGGTTCTCCTGGCACTAAATTGTATACAGCAATTTTATTCATTATGGCTGGTGTCAGCTTGTATCTTCTTAATTGTGAAGAAGATTCCAAAAAACTAGCCATCATCCGAGTATTGTCATCCATTATTATTGTTTGGAGTGCATTAACCTTTATTGAATTTGTTTCTGGTTTAAATATTATTCTTCCAAACTTACATCCCTTTATGACCTCCACAGTGGCGAAAAGTAGAGTTTTAAGCAGCATCAATCTGATGATAATTGGATTCGCACTTTTGATGTCAAGTTACAAATATAAAATTCGTCTAATTCAAATCATTGCATTAATTTATGGATTCATTGCCTTATTAGGCCTATCTGCCTATTTGGTTGGGAGAAGTGATAATTACCTCATCGATCTAGTAGTGCAGATGGCAATGCTATCCTCCTTAATACATATCTGTTTTTCTGTAGGTATTCTCTGCCTCTTCCCTGACAAATCCTACATGGGAAGAATAACCGCCCAAAATAATGGAGGTTACATGGCCAGACAATTATTACCCGTGAACTTGGGAGCAGTTTTTATCATTGGAATTTTGATCAACCTTGGGAATCAATCCGCCTTATTTAGTGACGAATTTGGTCGTGTTTTAACAATAGTTACTACCATGGCATTTTTAACTGGAATTATCATATGGAATGCAAAAATGCTAAATAAAATAGATTCAGAGAGGCAAAAATCCCAAGAGGAACTTTTCAAAATCCAAAAATTCTATGAAGAAATAGTCGAAGGAATAAATGAGGGAATATGGGTTACTGATAAAAATGACCACCTATATTACACAAACAGAGGGATGGAAAAGATTACAGGAGTTAAAACTGAAGATATGAGAGGGGTTAATATTTTGAAAGATATACCTCCAGAGATAAGCAATGTTCTGGAGAAGTATTACACTAAAGCCAAAGAGACACTGACCCCGGTCCATTATGATTCCATACCAGTGCCCATCACCACTGGAAAGAAAAGTTATCATAGTGGCTGGATCCTTCCTCAAATATACAATGGTAGCTTCAACGGAGCAGTTTGCACTGTTATTGACCAGACAAAACTGAAAGAGGCTGAAAAAGCCCTTAGAAAATCTGAAGCATACTATCGGACCATATTTGAAAGTACGGGAACTGCGACGATTATTATTGGAGAGGACAGACTAATAAAAATGGCCAATAAGACATCAGAAGAGTTCATAGGTTATAATCGGGATGAAATTGAAAATAAAATGACATGGACAAGGTTTGTGCATCCTGATGACCTGGAAAGGCTGAAAAAATACCATCAAATGCGTAGAACTGATGAAAAACAAGTTCCATCTGCATACGAGTTTAGGCTAATTGACAATAACCAGAATGAAAGACAGATCATGCTATATGCTTCACTAATTCCTGGCACCACTAGCAGTGTAGTGTCTCTTTTAGATATTACCGACCGGAAAAAATCAGAACAAGCTATTAAAAACTCGTTGAAGGAGAAGGAACTTTTATTACAGGAGATACATCATCGGGTAAAAAATAACATGCAGATCATCTCCAGCCTCCTGAACTTGCAGAGTAGCTTTATTGAAGATGAGGAAATAGAGAATATCCTGAAGGATAGTCAGAGTAGAGTTAAATCCATGGCCCTGGTGCATGAAAAACTTTATCAAGCTGATGATCTTGCCCAGATCAATGCTGCCGAATATATTCGGAGTTTAACCACCAGCATGTTCCATAATTACTCAGTGCACCCTGGTGTTGAATTGATCCTGGATGTGGGAGATGTTTTCTTTAACATTGACACTGCAGTCCCCCTGGGCCTGGTCATAAATGAACTGGTCTCTAACAGCCTTAAATATGCGTTTCCAGATGATAGAACAGGCAAAATACAAATTTCCTTGAAACAATCCTCAGAGGAGGGAAAATATATTTTAATAGTTGAAGATGATGGTGTTGGGTTCCCTGAAGATGTTGATTTTCTTAACTCACCTAGTTTAGGACTTCAACTCGTGAAAACCCTTGTGAACCAGCTGAACGGGACTATTGAATTGGACCGCAACAAGGGAACTTCTTTCAAAATATGCATTGAAAGGAATAAATATACCAAGAGAATTTGATGAATAAATTTATTGGAAGAAATTTAATATTAAACCTAGAAAAATTTTCCTCATACATCCACATGAAACAATACATTACATTATCTCCTAAATTATGAAAAAGTAGATTACAAATTAATTCAGGGAATAATTACAGACTAATTCAGGGAATAATTAATAAACTACTCCTATGTACCAATACAACAATTACTTTTTAGTGCTGATTTTTTTGATAATAATGAAATTCCAATGAAATAAAAAAAAAACAACTAAAACCACGAATCAAGTACGAACTAATTAAATAATTCTAACTATAATAAAACTTGAAGAACCTTATTTTTTTTATTAATAATAATCCAAATAACAATATTTAAAGAGGTTTGGACTTTGAACTTGAAAACCCCCACTAAACGTATTGTAGTTGGGATCATGCTGATAATCATTCTGGCGGGTTTGTGCACCCATTATGCCAGTGAATTTGAAAAACATCGCAAACATCCATCATATGGTGCAATCCTGTCTGACTATCCCCTGGGAGAGGTGGTGAATGTAGGTGGAACCGTAACCCAAATCAACAGCACCCATATCTTGGTTGAGGAGAACTATCATGGCCATATAGTTACCATGAAAGTGCCTAAAAATGACCCGATAATCAAAAACCATACCTTATCCCCTGAGGATAGAATCACAGTGGTGGGTGTTTTAGGACCTGATAATCAGATGGTGAGTGTGCAGGAGATAAATGTCAATAGTTATGCAAATTACATCTGGCTGCTGTTTCGTTCTTTCCTGGCACTGATAGTGCTGGTGTACATCTTTAACTCTTACTGGAGTTTTGATCTGGAAAGTTTCCAATTCAGGAGGCGATAGGAAATGCCAGACTGGGTGGTGCATATAGCAGTAGCCTGGACCCTCTGCCGCATCCTGCGATTTAGGTATCCTCAATTCAACCCAGCCAACACTGCACTGGTAATGGCAGGATCAGTATTCCCTGATGCAGTGAAAATATCAATCCTCTTTGAGTTATTTGGTTTTGACTGGTGGGACTATATCCACGTAGTTCACCTTCCCCTGGGCGCCTTTTTAATGGCAGGAATTGCAACCCTGCTATTTGAAGAGAAAAAGACAGCCATGGCCTTTTTATCAGCGGGTATTTTAACCCATTTTGCTTTGGACTTACTCCTAATCCAACTTGATAATGGTATTTACCTTTTCTATCCTTTCAGCTGGAAGGGATTTAGTTTGAACCTAGTACCCAATGATGATTACCACATCACAATTGTGGCTCTGCTGGTGGCATTATCAGTCTACTTACTATCCCTATGGGATAAAAAACGGGTGAAAAGACTAAAAAGATGATTAAGATACAAATAGTAGTTGTTGTTATATTAATATAATATTTTGTGTGTGAAGATTAAAAAAAAATTATAAAGTCATATCCGTGAATTTCTCTTCACTGAATTTGATTTTAAAACAAGTTCCATTTTCCTGATGAACAATCATTGTGGCGTGGATCTGATCAACAAGGGTGTTCACCAGACGCATGCCAAGTGAATTAGCCTTACGATAATCAAAATCTGCAGGTAAACCTACACCATTATCAGACACTGAAAAATTGTATTGATTATTTTTATTAAACTCAACACTAATCCTACCGACCCTATTATCAGGGAAAGCATGTTTGAGACTGTTGGAAACCAGTTCATTGACAATTAATCCCAGTGGCACCGCAGTGTTTGTGTCTAAAAGTATATCACCAACATCCATTTTGAGATGAATGTTATCTCCAGTAGCATAGGTTCTGAATAGTTCCTCAGTAAGAGTTTCTATGTACTCTCCGAAGTTTATACACTTAAGATCAACTGACTGGTAAAGCATTTTATGGATAAGGGCCATGGACCGGGCTCTGCGCTGGCTTTCCTTGAAAACTTCCAGTGCCGCCTTGTCCTTAATATATTTTGACTGCAGATTCAGGAGACTGGATATGACATTTAGATTGTTTTTAACCCGGTGATGAATTTCTTTAAGTAATAATTCCTTTTCTTCCAAGGATTTGCGGAGTTTTGCCTCGTTTTCCTTTCTCCTAGTGATGTCCCTGGCTATGGAAAGGATCATCCTCTCACCACGATGAACAAAAAGGTGGCTGCTGATCTCCACTGGTATTGGTGTGCAATCCTTGGCTAACTGGATTGACTCGAAAGTCGCTGTCCCTTCAGATGTTATTAACTTAATAGATTCAGAAATATGGGGGTCCTCTTCACTGGCAATGTCTTCCAAGCCCATATTCAACAACTCTTCCCTAGAATATCCCAGACGCTGGCATGCCACATCATTCACTTCAATAAACTTACCAGGATTTCCCCCAACCTTCAGTGGGTTGAGGAATATGGCGTCATTGGCATTGTTGAAAACTTCACGGAATTTTTCCTCACTTTCCTGGATCTTCAGCTCCATTTTCTTATGATGGGTGATGTCACGGGCTATCGTGGACACACTAACCACTTCCCCATCCTGATCCCGGACCGGAGAGATGCTGAGGGATATGTCCACCAAAGTACCATCTTTTCGTCGGCGCAGAGTCTCGTAATGGTCTACTCTTTCACCACTTTTTATCCAAGCCAGAATCAGTGAAATCTCATTGGTGTTGTATGGGGGGATGAGCATGGACACTGAATTTCCAATTGCCTCAGAAGCAGTGAATCCATGGATCTTCTCTGCACCGGGATTCCAGGAAATTATAGTACCATCTAAGTCAATGCCTATTATAGCATCTTCTGAGTTCTGTACAATGGATTTTAGGTAGCTCAACTCTTCCAAGGTTTTCTGGAGCTTTCCCTCTTTTTCCCGGAGAAGGGTGAGAAGTTCTTCTGGGTCTCGATCTTGATGGTTCATGGTAATCTATAATTTAGTATTGTGGGGATTCTTGATAAAAATTGCTTATGAAAAAATCATATCTAGATGATGCCAAATAAACTTCATCAAAGACCAATTCACAATATTTAGGTAGTTTGTTAAGTATAGTTTTTTTTTAGCTATTTTTTTGTATTTAGCCATATTTTCTTCTATTCAAATGCTTAAATGTGAAACAATCCAATTTAAAGGATAGTATGCCAAGACCTATATTAGAGCTTCCAGTAAACATTTTCTAAAAGATGTTCTAAAACACCTAAACCTTAGCTTTCCTATGAATTCTGGACTGTATTGGCAGCCCCCACTAGATCACTTTTTTGAAAAATTTATCTTTTATAATATATGTTGTAATTTGTACAAATAAGTTATTATTAAAAAAAATAGATATATTCACAATTAAATGGCATGATTATAATAGATTAAATCCAATTATATTAGTTACATGATGCCTGATTCTAATTAGTTCAATACATTATCCCCTAAAAAAGATTCAAATAGTGATGTTGATAAAAATTAGATTTAAAACTGAAAAATAGTATCCAATACTCCTGTTAAACATAATTACATATAAGGGGTGCAACCAGATATTCCTATCCTAAAAAAAATGAAATTACTTAGAAAAAAGGATTAAAAAAAGGTTGAGAGGTTAATAATCATGAAAGGAATTATCCTTGCCGGAGGATCCGGCACCCGGCTTTACCCTATAACCAAGGCAGTTTCCAAACAGTTACTACCCATCTATGACAAACCCATGATATATTATCCCCTGTCTGTGCTTATGCTGGCTGGTATAAGGGAGATACTGATTATTTCCACCCCCCGTGACTTACCCTTATATCAGGATCTGTTGGGGGATGGAAGCCAGTTGGGAGTTTCCTTCTCTTACGCTGTTCAAGAAGAACCCCGTGGCCTGGCTGAAGCATTCATTGTTGGAGAAGAATTCATTGGAGATGATAAAGTAGCCCTGGTATTGGGGGATAACATCTTCCACGGCCACCGATTCAGTGAAATCCTAGAAAGAGCAGCATCTCTCGAGGAAGGGGCGATCATCTTCGGCTATTATGTTCGGGACCCCCATGCCTTTGGTGTGGTAGAATTCGATGATGATGGAAATGTTTTATCATTGGAAGAAAAACCAGAACATCCCAAATCCAACTATGCCATACCTGGACTGTACTTCTATGATAATAGTGTAGTGGAGATAGCTAAAAATGTGCAACCCTCCCCCAGGGGTGAGTTGGAGATAACCTCGGTTAATGAGGAATACCTAAAAAGGAAACAGTTGAAAGTGGAACTTTTAGGTAGGGGTATGGCCTGGCTGGACACTGGAACCCATATCGGTCTTTTGGAGGCCAGTAACTATATTGAAGCTCTCCAGAAGAGGCAAGGATTCTTTGTCGCTTGTTTAGAAGAGATCGCATATAACAATAACTGGATAGATGAAGAAACAGTCCTGAAACTTGCTGACACCCTTAAAAAAACAGATTACGCGAAATATTTGGTGGAACTGGTCACTGGTGAGTTTTAAAACACCACCACCATATTCACCTAATCTGAAACTTTACAAAAGCACTCCTACAATTTAAACATTTTTTTACAATCACTCAACAAGATAATACAACCAACCACAACCGTTAAATAATATAATACAAGCACTGCACCTTAAATAAGATTATGTGACCATTGCTACTACTTAAACTGGTGAAAAACGAGGTTATATAGTCTTTCTGATGAGTTTGAATCATGATATTTGTTCACAATATCATTAACTATCTTTCTTTCATTTTGGTAATAATTTTCATCTTCTAGGCACTGGGTTAATTCCCTTAAAAATTCGGGAAATTTAAGTACTTTAGGTCCAGGAGCCCAGAAATCGTAGGGATCAAATAAGAATCCCCTTGATTTTTCATATTCTGCCAAATCAGTTGGTATGAAAATGATTGGGCGATCCAAAAGTAGAAAATCGAAGTAAATGGAAGAATAATCAGTGACTAAGATGTCCACCCCGCCAATAATATCATAAAGATCCATAAGGTTGTCTTGTAACATTTTTGATGTGATTAAAACCATATCCTCTTTATCAGCTATGATCTGGGAGTAGTGTGCTTCTTCAAAGGGGTGGAGTTTTACAATGAAAAGTATTTTATTCTCACGAGTGTATTCTTTGAATTTCTGATCATGGTAATCATCCAAATTCATTAGATCAGGCTTTAGTGTGCCATCAACCTTGCCATCCCAGTTGCGCCAGGTTGGTGTGAATAGAACAATTTTCTGGTAGTCTTTCACTTCCTTATCCAGCAAGTTTTCCTGTTCTATTAATCGGGTAAGGTTTTCAATACCCTTTTTTTTGGAAAAAATTCGGTCATTTCTGGGCTGGCCAGTCACATGCACTTTCCGGGCATCAATGTAAAAACAGGAGCTGAGAACATTTTTCATGAGGTTAGAGGTGCTTATGAGGATGTAATTGTCATCATGGCTCCGGTGGGGTATGTGGGGGTTTTTTGAATCCTCAGCATATCCCATAGTTTTCAGGGGCATTCCATGCCATAGGTTAACCAGAACTTGTCGGGATGATTTGAATTCCAGGAAAGTGTTGTTGGTTGTGAAAATATATTTAGATCTGAAAAACTGGTAAAACCCGCTGAAACTGTGCTTATCATAGGCAGGGATGCCATTGGCAGATAATGTTTCCAGTAACTGGTGGTCAGATATCACCCACACTGGATTGAGATTGGACTCTGGATTATTGTTTTGAATGTATTCATAGAATGCCTTAGCATTATCACTAAAATCAGGGAGACTGTCAAATAAGATTTGGTTCTGATTTTTAGGAACGAATTTGTTTAAAAAATTCACTAAGACAGATTTAAGAGTCTCGATCATGTTTACCCTCTATAATATTTGACATTAAAATATCCTTCTATATTTATTATTTATAATCCTATAGTTACTGTATTGATTCTTAGTAGTTTTTCTTAAGACATTACTGATTTGAAGGATTGTTGATTTGAAAGATTATATAAGTTAGAGGACCAAAAAATTTCCTTATAATAAATAAATATAGTTTCACTTACCTTAACTTACAACACCCCCATTAACTGGAGATGTGAAATGATTAAAAACAAAAAAGTAGTGGTTACTGGTGGTCTGGGATTTATAGGATCCCACCTTGTAGAAGAACTCCACACCGATAACCAGGTTTTCATAGTTGATAATGAGTCTACAGGAAAACACCAGAACATAGCAAACTTAGACATGGATAATATAAGCCTAACACTTGGGAGTATTGGTAGTGTTGATCTGCATGGAATCATGGAGGGTGCAGATTATGTGTTCCACCAGGCAGCATTACCCAGTGTTCCCCGTAGTGTGAAGGATCCTTTACGCTCCAATGAAGCAAATATAACCGGTACCTTGAAGGTGCTGATAGCTGCCCGGGATTGTGATGTGAAAAAAGTGGTATTTGCATCTTCATCATCAGTATACGGGGACACACCAGTACTCCCTAAGGTAGAAACCATGCCACTCAAACCCCAATCACCCTACGCCACCACCAAGGCTACTGGCGAATTATACTGTCAAAACTTCACCGACATTTATGGCTTGCCAACAGTAGCACTACGATATTTCAATGTCTTCGGCCCCCGGCAAGACCCAGCATCCCAGTACGCTGCAGTCATCCCCAAATTCATAACTGCCATAATAAGGGGAGAACCACCAGTGATCTATGGTGATGGCCAGCAGAGTAGAGACTTCACCTATGTGAAAAATGTGGTGCAAGCCAACATTTTGGCATGTGAAACCAAGATGCAAGGGGTTTACAATGTGGCCTGTGGCAGGAGAACCACTCTCAATGAAATGGTGGAGATGATGGGCGAACTATTGGACAAAGATGTTAAACCAGAATACACTGNCCCCCGAGTGGGTGATGTGAAACACTCCCTAGCTGATATCGATAAGATAAAGGCACATGGATACCAGCCTAGTGAAAGCTTCAAAGAAGACTTAAAAAGTGTTGTTGAATCATTTATGTAAACTGAATCCTTTAGTACTGAATAAAATCTTTTTTTTAAATTGAACAAATTATCTTTTTGGATGGCTATTTTTTTATTAAAGGGATTTTTCTTTTAGAGAGACTTAACTTCCATTAAAAAGACTTAACTTCCATTAGAGAAAATTATCTTTACTAGAGGAGGTTGGGTTTAAATTAGGGTTATCATCCCTAATATGGTATGATCTACGAAAAATAGTGGATTTCAGGATAATACTATTAAAACCACTCCTAAAACCATGACTACTGCCCCGGTTAATCTTTCCTTCATACCCTTTTCATGGAATATTAGATGACCCCATAGAACACCGAAACATACACTGGTTCTTTTTATGGCAATAACATAGGCCACTAAGGTTAGGGTAATGGCATAGATCTGAAAAATAATAGTTAAAGCACTTAAAAATCCAGTGAAAAGGAGTATGTTCTTGTTTTGTTTGATTAGTTTCCAATATTCCCCCTTTTTTTTGAGGGATGACCTTTTTTTCGGGATGTAATCCTTATTGAGAGCAAATAGTATGGGAAAAAGGCAAATAGCAATGAAAAAATTGACTGCCACCACCCATATGATGGGAGAAGAATTCACTGCACCTACTTTATCATAATTAGAGGTTATACTCCATATAAAGGCTACTATCAACATTAACTTAGGACCCTTTTCTCGTAACAACGCCTGGAAAGGTGCTAAGCATCCTTTCCGGAATTCTTTGATATTCAAAATATAGGAACCCAGGACAATCAAAATAATACCCCCTAATCCTAGGGGTGTGGGAAATTCTCCAACAATCAATGGAGAAGTTACCAGTAAAAAAAGTGGTGTAAAGGCCAGCATGGGTACTGATATGGATAAATCTGAATGCTTCAAAGCATTCATATAAAGCACAGTGGTTAGAACATTTAGCGATCCACTAATTAAAAGGGCAAGCCAGAATTGGGAACCAATAGTGGGAAAGCCCCACAAGAAGATTACCAGGACGAGAACTGGAATTAAAAATAAGAATGCTGAAAATCGGATGAAAAAAGCCACAATATATGTGTCAACGTTTTTCAAGCTCTTCTTACTGGCTACGTCGGTGAAAGATTCAAAAAGAGCTGTTAACCAGGCAAATATTAACCAAAACATGATTAAATGTTATGTTTATAATTACAATAAAAGAATTTCCAAATCATTATTAGAAATAAACAGACTAGATTTTTTTTAAATAGAAACATCTCATAAAATAAAATCTGTTTTTTAAAAAAAAAATGGGTGAATGTGAGAAGAATATTTTTAGCCGGATTTGTTCACTGCCCCCACTCCACTGTAGATGAAACCCATTTCTCTCAGTTTTTCAGGATCATATATTCGCCTGGCATCGACGATTATAGGGATTTTCATCAATTTTTTGGCTTTTTGGAAGTCCAGATCCCTGAATTCCTGGTGGGCAGTCATGAGGACCATGGCATCAGCATCTTCCAGTGCCTGGTAAAGGTCACTTTCCAGAGTACCGTAAACTTGTGTTTCCTCTATATAGGGATCCACAATAGTGACTTGTGCCTGGTAGTGTTTTAGTTCATTGATAAGTTNTTCAGATGGTGATTCCCGGTCATCACCCACATTTTCCTTGTAGGATAATCCTAGCACAACGATCTTAGAGTTTTTAACCGACTTTTCATTATCGTTAAGGGAGTCTGCAAGCAGCCCGAAAACATGTTGAGGCATGTGATCATTGATGGTTCTACCAGCAGCTATAACCTTGGAATGGTAACCCAATTCTTTGGCCTTTTTAACCAGATAGTAGGGGTCTACTGGTAGGCAGTGCCCACCTACGCCTCCTCCAGGGTAGTAGACGTTGAAGTTCCATTTCGTGCTGGCACCCTCAATTACTTCCATAACATCGATGCCAATCTTCTCAAAGATCATGGCCAGCTCATTAACCAGGGCAATGTTCAAGTCACGCTGAGTATTNTCAATAACTTTAGCAGCTTCAGATGTCTTAATATTCCTTAAAACCTTTATATCTTCNTCAATAATAAATTGGTATAATTTTCTGGTTATTTCAGCCCATTCTGGAGTTATTCCTCCAACCACACGGGCGACTTTTTCTATGGAGTGAGCATCATCCCCTGGATTGTACCTTTCAGGACAGTAGGCCAGTCCAAAGTCCTCACCAGCCTTCAAACCTGACTCTTCCAGGATGGGTTGTAGTACTTCTTCAGTGACACCAGGATATACTGTGGACTCTAATACCACTAGTTTGCCCTTTTCCAATCCTCGGGATACTTTTTTCCCAGCATCCATAACATGGGAAAGATCCGGGTCCTTGGATTTGGTTACTGGTGTGGGGACAATGAGCAGGATGATGTCAGATTGACGAGTTGCCTCTGGCAAGTCAAGGGTGGCTACTAACTTACCTTTTTTAACCACTTTTTCCAGTCTTTCATCTAAACCAAGCTCACCCAGGGGTGAAATTCCCTGGTTAATCATATCAAGCTTTTTAGGGTCAATACCTACTCCAATCACGTCAAAATCATTCTCGGCAAAGAATATGGCCGTGGGCAAGCCAACATAACCTAATCCTACTATACATATTTTAGCTTTTTTCTCAGTTATCTTCTTAGAAAGTTCATTATACATATTTAAACCTCATAAGCTTTCCAATAATCCTATTAGAATCTTCTCAATACTTATTTAAACCCCATTAGCTTTGCAATTATCTCATTTAAAAAGATTCAATAACTATTTAAACCTCATAAGTTTTCCAATTATCCATTTGGAAAGTCCCTTTAGCTATCTTAAACTTCAGGGAGGTAGTTGAAAATTTTTAGTGTTTTAATTGGTTTATACTTTATTCTATAAAAATTGATTTAGCATGGTTAAAATCATCAATATCATCAATTTCTGTCCATTTAAGGCCGTTGGTGAAAACAAAGTCAATCTCTGATTTCTGGCTCAGTTCCACAAAGGCAATATCGTAATATTGTTGGGGGTTTTCTCTGGTAAGGTTGCTTAATATCTTGGCAAATAATTCCACATCATCCCTAGCAACCTTAGATATACCAATGAATTCACCACTTGAAGTGCTTATGTCTATTTGTTTACCCATGTCCTTAATGGTGGAGCCGTCTATGGTGATTTTGAAGGATTCTTGATTTAACTTTTTGTAGTTGTCAATGATCATTGCTGTGGAGTCTGATTCCAGAAGTTTTGTCAATATTTTTTGGTCAAAAACATTGTCGCCATTGATGATTATGAAATCCTTATTTTTTAGTTGTTCTATTGCCAAGAGGGTTGATACTCCAGTGTTGGTTTTGAAGTAATTAGCATTTTCAACTATGGTAAATCTTACATCATATTTCGCGGCGAGTCTTGCACATTCATCAGCCACTTTTTCCTTAAAGTGACCAACAACCACCACATATTCTCGGATACCGTTGTTCAGACAGTTTATGACCATTTTTTCTATTATGGTTTCATGGTCTATTTGGAGTAGTGTTTTAGGCATGTCTTTGGTGAGGGGCATCAGTCTTTCTCCCATGCCTGCGGCTAGTATTACGGCTATCATTATATCATTTTCCCCCAGAGTTCTTGGAAGGCTATTTCTGGTGATTTTTGATGATTCAAAACTGCATCTGCAAATTGGCAGATGTCACATGTTATATTGTTTTCTTGGCACAGCTTTTTTATGGCCATTACTGATTTTTTACCTTCAAAGAGGATGCTGGAAGATTTTTCATCCACAGTGATCCTCTGACCATACAGTATTCCTAAAGTATGGTTTCTGCTCTGATTACTGGTCGAGGTGAGTACCATGTCTCCCAGTCCACAATAACCATCAACAGTGTCTGGATTTCCACCCAACCCCTTTACGATCTCTTTGGTTTCCTGGAAACTTTTGTTTAGCACTGCGAATCGGGCGTTCTCATTGAGGTTCATTCCCTCACATATTCCATAGGCAATGGCGTTGATGTTTTTAAGGATACTGCACATTTCAGTTCCAACCACATCACTAACCGTGTCAACTAGGAATTCAGGAGTAGTTAACACCTTTTTAACCTTTTCAAGGTTCTTTTGGGTGGTGGATGCTATGGTGGTCACTGTTGGTTGGTTTAAAACAATTTCTGATGCAAAGTTAGGTCCGGAAAGTATTACTGGCTGTTTTCTGGTTTCATCATATATGATCTGGCTCATGGTTTTCCCGGAAGGGTATTCTATTCCCTTAGCAGTGCTTACCAAAACAGTTTCTGGTTTTATTAAGTCTTTAACCTCACAAGCCACCTTGCGTACTGCAGAGGAGGGTACGCAGAAAAAGATTATCTCGGAATCAATGCTAGATTCATATCCATGCTTGGCTCTGATTTTTGGTGAAAGTGGGATGTTGGGAAAGTATTGTAGGTTACGGTGGTTTTTTTGGATGTCCTGGACGACTTCTTTCCTCCGGGCATGTAANAANACTTCTTCAACATTGTTTGACACTAGTTGGGCGATTGCNGTTCCCAGACTACCAGCACCAATTACTGAAACTTTTCCAATCATATTATTTTCGCCCTCCACATTAGAATAAGAAAATATGGTTTACTATAAAATTGTTTA
>JGI24709J26583_10001231_pt1 | contig 21764 bp, 21 predicted proteins | sample BioPla2DNA1_FD_26583 | JGI IMG/M metagenome (IMG submission 26583) | reverse complement strand
TTACGGAGGACACGGATGATGCAGAAAAAAACAGAAGGTAAAAGATATAGTTTTCAGGATTTACAGGATATAATGGCTACCTTAAGATCCCCGGAGGGATGTCCCTGGGACAGGGAACAGGATCATAACAGTCTAAAAAGATATTTGATAGAAGAGGCCTATGAGGTTTTGGATGCGATTGATGCAAAAAGTCCGGCAAAATTGTGTGACGAGCTTGGTGATTTACTTCTGCAGGTTATATTCCATGCCCAGATAGCNAAGGAGAACAAAGAGTTTGATTTTGATGATGTAGCTCACGGGGTAAGTGCCAAAATGGTAAACAGGCACAGGCATGTGTTTGGCGAGGAAGACGCGGAAAACTCCGATGATGTAATGTCAATCTGGGAAAAAGTCAAGAAGGAAGAAAAGGGTTTGAAGACTCAGACACAGGTGCTAAAGGACATTCCGGCTAATCTTCCAGCCCTTATGAGGAGCTTTAAAGTGCAGCAGAAGGCGGCTCAGGTGGGCTTTGACTGGGACAACATTCAGGGTGCTATGGATAAGGTTAAAGAGGAAATAGGTGAGCTTGAGGCTGCCTATGAAGGAAATATTAAAGAGAAGATAGAAGAGGAGCTTGGAGACTTATTGTTTGCCGTAGTAAACGTTTCAAGGTTTTTAAAGGTTCAACCGGAACTGGCTCTGTCGGCAACAGTAAACAAGTTTATTCGAAGGTTTGAGTGGGTAGAAAAGAGTGCTACCAACCAGGGAAAGAAGCTTGAGAATATGACTTTAGAGGAAATGGACGAATTGTGGGATGAGGCTAAGATACTCGAAAGGCAAGANAAGGGGGGGAAATAGCGTTGCGGATAGATAAATTCTTGAAGGTCAGTAGAATTATTAAAAGAAGAACCCTTGCAAATGAAGCATGCTCAAAGGAAAAGGTTTCAATTAACGGGCGGATAGCCAAGCCGGGGACCGAGGTTAAGGTGGGGGATATTGTGGAAATTCAGTTTGGACAAAATACTACAAAACTTAAGGTGCTAAAAACGGCCGAGCATGTTAAAAAGGAAGATAGTATAGAAATGTATGAGCTCATGTAGATGGGCTCAATTTTTTTGGTAATATTTCATCTGGTGGTTATATGTGTGGATGCTAGTGCATACAATTCATGAGCAGAACCTTTCCTCTGTTTAATTATTATAGCCACTAGGAGGTGCTGTTATGGCTGATGAAAGAAAAAACTATGAACAAAGGTCTCAGAATCTGGTTTTAAAGGACAGAAGGCGCCTAATGATATCGGGAGTGAGGCATGTAGAAAGCTTTAATGAGGAATGTATAGTTCTTGATACCGAGCTTGGAATATTGGTGATCAGGGGAATCGCCATGCATATTAACAAGTTGAATGTCGAGACCTCTGAGATAGATGTAGAAGGCGAAATAGGATCATGCGAATACCTTGACAATAGTGGGCCACAAAGAAAAGGAGGCTTCTTCTCGGGATTGTTCAGATAGAGAGGAGGCTTAAACATGGGAGATCAAGCTATTTATGAATTGACTGTTTTCGCTGGAGCCGGCATAGCTGGTTTAGTCATAGCCTTTATTTATGATATGTTCAGATTAAAAAGGCGGGTGGTAAGAACCAGGGCTACTTTTGTACATTTTGAGGATATTCTATTTTGGATAATTGCAGCAGTTGTTTTCTTTTTATCATCTTACATTGTTAGCAGTGGTGAAACTAAATTATACTTCTTTGCAGGTACTTTTTTGGGTGGAGCATTATATTTAGCAATTTTAAGCAGGCCTATTCTACTTATACTGACAACCATTATTAAGATTATTGCATGGCCATTTATAAAAATATATGGACTTATAAAGCCTGTTTTAAAGCTTTTGTTTATGCGTTATAAGAAAGCAACTGGAGCCATAAACAACAGAATCGCATTACAAAAATACAGAGTTAAGGTTGACTTTAACAGACTGAAAAATGCAATAACCAAAAAGTAGTGAAACCCATAAAAGCCTTGTTAGATGGCAGCAAACGGTGGTATAATATAACATATAATGTTTTACATAAGAAAAAGGATTGATGTGTAGTGGCCGTACAGAAGAAAAAAAAGAGCTGGTGGATGGTGCCTCTTTTAGCAGGAGTGCTTATATATGCAGCTTTTACCTTTACATCTCAATCCCATGAGATGTATATTCTGAATCTAGAAATTAAACAGCTTGAGCAGAAGATTGCGAAAGAAGAGGAAGAAAGGCTGAGGCTATTAGAGGAATTAGACGATATTTCCAGCTATGACAACATCGAGAAACTTGCCAGAGAGAAGCTTGGCATGGTTAAAGACGGAGAGAGAGTCTTCGTGGATATTAATAAATAGATATAGGATAATNACAGGCGACCTTATGGTCGCCTNTAATTTCATTAACTATACAATTCATAATAAAAATTTCTGATATTGAATTTACAACTTCAATTCCTTTAGAATTTCCTTTAATGTATGGGCAGATTTTGAAAGAAGTTGCCGTTCTTCTTCAGACAGAGGCACATCAAGAATATGATTTATACCATTTCGGTCCACAATGGTGGGGACACTAATAGCCACATCTGATATACCGTATTGCCCCTGAAGAACGCTGGACACAGTTAATATCGAGTGCTCATTGCGCATTATGGCTTCAGCTATCCTCTCTACAGCCAAAGCAACGGCATAGTAAGTGGCACCCTTCGCTTCAATAATTCTATATGCTGAATTTTTGACCTCATTGAAAATCTTGTCCATGTTCTGACTGTCAGAGCATTTATTGCAATACGAGCAGTAGGAGTCAAGGGACATCCCGGCAATATTGGTTAAGCTCCATGCAGGAAGCTCTGTATCACCATGTTCTCCTAATATATAACCGTGAACATTTCTTGAATCAACTCCCGCGTGCTCCCCAATCAGATACTTGAATCTGGCGGTGTCAAGAACAGTTCCCGATCCCAATACTCTGTTTATGGGGAACCCTGACACCTTCCAGGTGACATATGTCAAAATGTCCACAGGGTTTGTTACAACAAGTAATATACATTTGTCAGGATCATTATACTTTACAACCTGCGAAACGATATCCTTAAAAACCGCGGTGTTTTTGTGAACCAGATCCAGGCGGGTTTCCCCCTCCTTCTGGTTGGCGCCGGCTGTTATTATTACCAGATCAGAGTCCTTGCTGTCTGAATAGGTGCCTTGATAAATTTTAACCGGCCTTGCAAAGGGAAGACCATGATTTAAGTCCATTTCCTCGCCTTTTGCTTTGGTGGTATTCAAATCAATAAGCACCATCTCTGAAAACAACCCGTTAAGCATAAGGGTATATGCCGTAGTGGAACCAACAAATCCAGTACCTATAACGGTTACCTTATTAATTTCCTTTTTAATCATGGCATTCACTCCCTTTCCGAACAATACAGGGGATGGTTTCGTGTCCCCTTGTGTTAATGTCTCCCTGTCTCACGGTCACATTAGCTTTTTGCAGCNATTTTTGCCCAGGTATCTTTAAGTCCGACAGTTCTGTTGAAAACCAGTGCATCGGGTTTGGAATCCTTGCTGTCAATACAGAAGTAACCGGTTCTTAAGAACTGGAAGCGGTCTCCCGTCTGGGCATCCTTTAAGGATGGTTCAACCTTGCTGTGNTTTAAAACTATAAGGGACTCTGGATTTANATTATCCTTATAATCTCCGCCTTCAGGGATCTCGTCAGGATTCTCCACATTAAAGAGCAAGTCATAAAGTCGAATCTCAGCATCAATAGCATGCTTTGCTGATACCCACTGGATAGTTCCTCTGACCTTACGGCCGTCTGGCGACTCACCACCCCTGGAAGCAGGGTCGTAGGTAGCTCTTACCAATGTTACATTTCCATCTTCATCGGTTTCATAATCGACACATTTAATAAAATAAGCATTCTTCAAGCGGACCTCTCCACCGGGCTTTAATCTAAAATACTTCTTTGGAGGGTCTATCATGAAGTCATCCTGATCGATATAGATTTCCTTAGAAAAGGGAACCTTCCTTGTACCTCGTTCAGGACNTTCAGGATTATTCTCCACATCGAATTCCTCTGTTCTATCCTCGGGATAGTTCTCTATAATAACCTTTAGTGGATTTAGTACTCCCATGACTCTGTCTGCGGACTTATTAAGNTCCTCACGGACACAATGCTCCAAAAGGCCCCAGTCAACGGTACTGTTAGTCCTTGATACACCTACAAGGTCAATAAAGTTTCTTATAGCCTGCGCCGTAAAGCCTCTTCTTCTTAATCCGCAAAGAGTAGGCATCCTCGGGTCGTCCCAACCTGAGACATATTCTTTNTCCACAAGTTCCCGAAGCTTTCTCTTACTCATTACAGTATAGTTGATATTCAGCCTTGAAAACTCGTACTGACGAGGCGGACTCTCGATTTCCAGCTTTTCCAAGAACCAGTCATATAAAGGCCTGTGATCAGCATATTCAATTGAACAAAGTGAATGTGAGATACCCTCTATAGCATCCTGAAGGGGATGAGCAAAATCATACATAGGATAAATGCACCATTCATCCCCTGTACGATGATGATGCTCCTTCTTGATACGATAAATTACAGGGTCTCGCATGTTGATGTTAGGTGAGGACATGTCTATTTTTGCCCGTAATACTCTTTCTCCGGTATCGAATTCACCCTTACGCATTCTTTCGAAAAGATCAAGGGATTCCTCTATGGGCCTGTCGCGCCAGGGGCTGTTCTTCCCGGGCTCAGTCAAGGTTCCGCGGTATTCGCGGATTTGATCAACATCAAGCTCATCCACATAGGCCAGGCCTTTTTTTATCAATTCTACTGCATAATTATATATTTTTTCGCTGTAGTCTGATCCGTAATATAGTCTGTCCTCAAAATCGAATCCCATCCATTTGATATCTTCTATTATGGCATCAACATATTCCACATCCTCCTTGGAGGGATTTGTATCATCAAAACGCAAATTGCATTTTCCACCATATTTGTCGGCGATACCAAAATCTATGCACATAGCCTTTGTATGGCCAATGTGTAGGTATCCGTTGGGTTCGGGCGGAAAGCGTGTGTGAATCTCTTTTACGCGTCCGGTCCGAAGATCTTCTTCAACTATTTCTTCAATAAAGTTCTTCTGCTTTTTCTCCATTTCGTCCATGAAAAAACCACCTTTTTCTATTTAATGGCTTATACAACCATAGTATCAAGCTTATTTTAAGTATAGAGTATCCATTGCTGAAAGTAAATATGAGGGAATAATGACTTGATAAAGCTATTCCCCAATGATTTTTATAAGAAGACGCTTATTGCGCTTTCCGTCAAACTCTCCGTAAAAGATTTGCTCCCAGGGCCCGAAGTCCAGTTTCCCGTTTGTAACTGCAACCACAACCTCGCGTCCCATTATTTGACGCTTAAGATGAGCATCAGCATTATCCTCATAGCCATTATGGGCATATTGTGAATGGGGTTTTTCGGGAGCTAATTTTTCAAGCCATTTCTCGAAATCGGCATGAAGACCGGACTCGTCATCATTTATGAAAACGCTGGCAGTAATATGCATGGCATTAACTAAAACCAATCCTTCTTTAATTCCACTTTCATTCAGGCATTTTACAACCTCTGGTGTGATGTTAATGAAAGCTCGTCTGGTATTGGTGTTGATATAAAGCTCCTTGCGGTATGATTTCATATGAGTATCCCATCCTTTCATTTGCGGTTACTATCATTAATTATAGTGGTATATATATTGTACTAATAGTATCAATATAAGTATCCGATATATTTGGAAACGTATACCTTTATAATAAAGATAGATAAGAAAGTATTCAAGTCTTTTGATTTGGCAGGGGTTAGGACCAGATGAGATTAAACCGAAAAACAAGATTAAGGCAAAAAACAAAGAAGATGACCTTATTAGGTTATATTGTTGAGATTATTTACATTCTTGTATGTCTGGGCTTGGTTCTTCTCGCAGTTGTTTCATTTCTTGTAAACAAGAATGCCATTTATATTAATAATCAGGAGATATTTACTAAATTGTTAGGCTTGCTCGCACTAATGTTGTCGTTAAATACATTATTTCATTATTATCTGCTAAGAAAAAGCTTTAAAACTCTTTCAAGAATCAATAAATCCTTTAGACTGGCAGGGGATGAAGCCGCGGCCTTTGATTTTACCGATGAGCGACATATAGGGCTACTAACTGTTACCGAGGTATTAAACCATTCTTTAGAGACCTTAAGAAGAAAAAATAGCAGGCTTAAAGAAAAAATAAAGGTTAACCAACGACTTTCCGAGAACATATCAGCCTTTTATAGTCAAATAAAAACACTTCAGGATGCCGATCTTCTTTTTGATTTTTATGAATATGATATAAACAATTCAGTTTTTGTTTTTATGTCTGGCCTGATTTCAACCCTGTCAAAAAACCTTGACCAAACNGAAATACCTGCTGAGGAGCTGTTCAGTTCATATAATGTGGATCTTTCTTTGGTGGAGTTTAATGAGCTATTAAAGGCATCTATCAATGAAAGTACAGATCTTTCCTTCGAGTGCAGCGTAGAGGCTCAATCGGGGAAAACTCACTGGCTTCGATTTTGGGGCCGTTTAAGCAAAGACAAAAACAGGATAACAGGGGCAGTAACTGATGTTACCCGTGAGATGGAAGGAAGAAAATTTGAGAAGGAAAGAGCAATTCGGGACAATATCACCGGATTTTATAATCGAAACGCATTGCAGGAATTAGCCGGCAAGGCAATCAGAGAAAGTGCGGAGGATGAAAGAGTAATCTTTGTTTACATAGGATTAACAGGATATCAGGACTTCCAGGAGCAATTCGGAAAGATGGCCGGGAACAGTTATATCAGGGAATGCGCTAACATATTTAAGAAATATGTTAAGAGCCACATGATTCCTTTAAGGTGGCTTGGACCTGATTTTCTATTGTTGGTTACTGGCGTAAAGAGCATAGAGCAATTCANAGATAATACTAAAGACCTCATGGAGACAGTAGAAGAGCAAGTTGCAGAGGTGGAGGGGATTTCTGTTTCTTTCCCGGTAGCGGTAGGGTATGCAGTATCGGGCATTCACGGCAATACTCCGGCAGAGCTTTTAGAATATGCTTCCTTTGCGCAACATGAGGCCATGAAATGTAAGAAATCTAGCCCGAATGAATTTAACTATGAAAGATTTGAAGAGGAACACAAGGTTTCACTAAGACGCATGCACATAAAAGAGATTATTGAAAAGAATCAGTTAAGTATTGTGTTTCAGCCAATAGTATCCTTAATAACCGGGGATCTTTTCGGGTTTGAGGCTCTGTCAAGGCCCACAAATCCTGTCTATAGTAACATAGTAGATCTTATTAACGATTCTGAGGCATCAGGAAATTATGTCTATCTTGAAAGAAGGATGGTTTACAATGCTTTAGAGGCATATTTACAAAGGGACAGCAGGTTTAAGGACAAGTATCTGTTCATAAACACTTCTCCATACGGCACTCTGTCTGAGGAGGATTATAACGACATTAAAGACCGCTATTTCAGTAGTATGAAGGTTGTTTTTGAAGTGATTGAAAGGGAGCGGATGGATGCAGAGGAAATCAATGTCCGCAAGGATATAGTTAAGAAGGCAGGAGCAAAGTTTGCCCTTGATGATTTTGGCTCAGGCTATTCTAACCATCTAGCCCTTTTGTCTTTAGAGCCGGATATAATAAAGATTGATAGGCAATTAGTCAGAAATATCAATGAGGATTCAAGAAAGCAATATATGCTTGAGGATATTATCAGGTATGCCCGCTACAGAGGGACCAGGGTGCTTGCCGAGGGTGTGGAAACTAAAGAGGAGCTTGAAACCCTTTGCAAGATGGATGTAGACTATGTTCAAGGATATTATATCTCCAAACCCGGCCATGAACTAAAGGAACCGGATAAAGAGGTAATGGAATTAATAAAAAAGTTAAATTTTGCTGAAAAGGATGTGAAGGTTTAATCTTAAGATAATTCATGGGTTTAAATCTTCATTTTGTGGGGCATAACCTTATATAAGACTGGTTCTCTTTTTTTGCAAAAAAAAGCCCGAAGCTCTTGTAAATAAACAACTTAAGCCTGGTTTTTTTGACTTTTACATTGTGATGGTGTATACTGAAAAATAAGCGAGTTTATATAATCTCCTTAAATANGCATAACAATAATGTTCATTACATCCTTATACATATACATTTGAGAGTCTGCTAATATTCCGGGGTAAATGTAAAAAGTGTGGCTATTTATGCGAAGAAGGAGCGAAATTTTATGTTCAGTATAGGGGATAAAGTTGTTTATCCTATGCATGGAGCAGGTATAATTGAATCAATTGAGGAACGGGAAATATTAGGAGAACTAAAGAAATATTATGTCATGAAAATTCCCATCGGTGAGATGAAAGTAATGATTCCTATCAATAATGTCGAGGGTATCGGAATACGAGATGTTATTGATAATAAATGTGCCGATAGTGTCTTTAAATCGTTAGAGATCAAATCTGATGAGCAGACTTCAAATTGGAACAAAAGATATAGAGAGAATATGGACAAGATAAAAAGCGGAGATGTTTTTGAGGTAGCAGATGTTGTTAAGCATCTTGTCTTGAGAGAAAGAAATAAAGGCCTGTCTACAGGCGAACGCAAAATGTTAAACAGTGCAAAGCAGATACTTATAAGCGAACTGGTTTTAGCAAAAAATATGAACCCTAATGATGTAGAAGATATAATAAATACGCGAATAACNTCCTGAATATTCATTCAAGGAGAATTTGCATGCTGGAGAAGATACTGAAATACGCGTTTGGGCTGACCGGAGCCCTTACTGGCATGACCTTAGTACGACTATTGATGATTCGAAACGGCATGGAGGAACATTTAACCACCATTTACGGAGTGGGAGTAATTGTGTTCACCTCTTTGATTCTTGGTGTCCTTATGTATTTTCTGGGGGGCAAAATCATTACCCTGACAGCCGAGAGTGTTGACAAAGTAGAAACAATAATACAAAAAATCACCCTGTATGAGCTCTTGATGGGAGCCGGGGGCCTTATTTTAGGTTTAATTGTTGCAAATCTTATTTCAATTCCTATAGTTAAAATTGATTTAATAGGTGTTCCTATATCCATAATAATCAATGTTTTGTTTGGTATAAGCGGAATATATTTTGCAGTTATTAAAAGAAACGAAAGCATATTTGATGGCGCAGGCAAGAAAAAGCACTCTTCAGAGATTAAGCTATTGGACACAAGTGTTATTATTGACGGGCGTATTCTGGATTTAAGCAGGACAGGCTTTTTAGAAGGAGAGCTGGTTATTCCGGGCTTTGTGTTAGAGGAACTTCGCCATCTGGCCGATTCTGCTGACGATATTGTAAGGGCAAAGGGGCGCAGGGGCCTTGATGTGTTAAATATGCTCAAAAGCGATGCCAGGTTTCCTATAACAATAGATTCTACTGAGGGTGATTCCAAGGAAGAGGTAGACGAGCAGCTTCTNTCAAGGGCAAAGGAAATTGGAGCAAAGGTTATTACTAATGACTACAATCTGGGTAAGGTTGCTGCTATAAAAGGCATCGATGTGCTAAATATTAATGATCTGGCAAATGCCATGAAGCCCGTAGCGGTGTCTGGCGAGGAAATGACCATACGCATTGTAAAAGAGGGTAAGGAAAACGGTCAGGGAATAGGATATTTGGATGACGGCACCATGGTAGTCGTTGAGCAGGGATACAATTTTAAAGGTCAGACCGTTGATGTGGTAGTAACCAGTGTTCTTCAGACTTCGGCCGGGCGCATGATATTCAGTAAATTTAAAAATGTGCATTGCACAATTGCAACTTAAGCCATTATTTAATTACAGAGGGAAATAAATGAGTGATAATAAGGGCGCCATAGGCGCCATAATTGTTGGTGCAGGAACCGGTAACCGGATGGGATTGGGATACAATAAAGTGCTGGCCGACCTTTGTGGAAGGCCTGTAATAGAATGGACCGTCAGAAATTTCATTCAGTCGGGGCTTATCGATAATCTGGTATTAGTCATTAATCCCAATGATCAAAAAGAGATGAAGGATATTTTTTCTTCCTTTAAGGACTTGATTGATCTTAAGATTGTTTATGGCGGAGAAACACGCCAGGACTCTGTATATAATGGAATAAAAGCACTTTCAGATGATGTGGAAATAGTTTTAATACATGACGCAGCTAGGCCCTTTATTACAAAGGATATAATAGAAAGAAGCATATTGCATGCCAGAAAATATGGTGCTGGATGTGCCGGCATTCAAGCTAAGGATACAATTAAAATCGTTGACCGAAACAATACTATTGTTTCAACTCCGGAAAGGAACAGTCTTTGGCACGCACAGACCCCTCAGGCCTTTAAGAAGGATATAATATCAGATGCCTATGAAAAGGCCTCAAAAAGAGGATTAACGGCCACTGATGATGCAGGAATAGCTGAAGAGGCTGGATACAAAGTTACGATGTTCGAGGGAAGCTATAAAAATATTAAATTAACATCCAAAGAAGACCTTGAACTAGGGAAATACTTTTTAGATAAAGATATTTAGGGATTTGCAGTACAGATAACAAATAAGTAATTAGGCAATAAAAAAAGGATCTGCCAACCGGGCGATCCTTTGTTTATTAAAGATTGTGATTAAGACAGTTCAGCTTTTAGCTTGGCATAACATTCTCCACAAATGTTTTTGCCCTTATAAACCCTTATATCNCTTGCATTATCGCAAAAAGTACATGCAGGTTCATACTTTTTCAGGATAATAGATTTGTCATCAGAATAGAATTCTAAACCATCTCNAACCTCAATATTAAGAATTCGTCGTAATTCAATTGGCAAAACAATTCTACCCAGTTGGTCCAGATTTCTGATTACACCTGTGGACTTCATTTTATCCCCCCCTATACTCGATATTGCATATATTTTACAATTACTATTTATTAATGTCAAGTATTGAATAAAAAATTAATTAAAACATTTTGTTCCATAAACGAAACAACTCCAGTTCATATTTAACACATAATTTCATTATTTAAACAAAAAAAGATTTTACCGATAAAATATGTAAGAAAAAGTGTCCTGAGCATTATGAACAGACCATTGCAAATATTACCCATTTTTTGACTTTCCGCAATTATTTATGCTAAAATAAGAATCACTTATCATTTATAGCTTGGCGGCTTCTTATAATGCATTCATTACATTATTCTGTACGGCATATCTTACAAATGTCTTTTTATAAAGCGCTGAATTTTTGCATTGCAGAGGGCGGGAGAACCAAAAATGGGGTGAATCCGTGGTAACGGTAGGGTTAGACTCTTTCGATCCGAATCCGTCAGCTAATCCCGTAAGCGTTGAAGGAGAGGGTGGTTATAATGTCTTAGCTTCAAATAATTATGTAGTTTCCCTATAATAATTAGATTGGAGGAGTGATTTTATGACCCGTGTTTGTCTTATTGGTTTTGGCAGAACTGGGACTGAGGTAGCGCGCACTTTTTTAGAGCATCGGGATATTAAACTGGTTGCTGCTATAGGCTCTGAGAATTCATGTAAGGCAGGTGAGGACCTAGGGAGCGTTTTGAATTTACCTGAAACCTGTGCGAGAGTATACAGGCCAAGCCAGTTAGGCTATGTAATTGAAAATCTAAAGCCTGATGTATTTGTTGACTTTTCAAATTATAAAGCCACATTAAGCTATGTAAAGCAGATTTCTGAGAGCAGGGCCGGCCTGGTTATAGGAACGACAGGCTTTTCTAATACGGATATTTTGCGATTAAAGTCCCTTGCAATGAAAAACGGCTCAGCAATTTTGTATGCGCCTAATATAACAGTGGGGGTAAATGTTATGATGCTTTTGTCAAACATCGCGGCCCTGATTTTGCCTAATTATGATTTTGAAATTAACGAAGCTCATCACAGGCATAAAAAGGATTCCCCTTCGGGAACGGCCATAAAGCTTGCGGACCGGGTCGAAGAGGCTCTAGCAAGCAGCGGACAAGAGAACGGGCAGTCTATACCTATTCATGCTGTCAGAGCAGGCGGAATAGTTGGAAAGCATGAGCTGATTATTGCAGGAGAAAACGATAAAATCGAGATTTCACATGAGTCCTTTAATAGAAGGGCATTTGCAGAAGGTGCCTTGAGGGGAGTAAAATTCATAAAAGGAAAGAAAGGATTTTTTCAGATGCAGGATGTATTGGAGCTGGAAAAGGTATTTTCAACATATTTTGAAAAGAGAAGAAAGGCTACGGCAGATACCACAACGGCTTAAATAATAAGAGGTACCATAGTTGTAAGGCGCAGCTAAGAAATTAGAAGCTGCGCTTTTGTATTATTTCAGCTTTGGATTTGGCTTAACCGTTGAGCCTTTTTTCATGCAATAGGGCAGAGGATATTTTTTATGAGCTTCATGATGCTTTATACACTCTTGACATTTTCCATGCCGCGAGCAATTTTTAAACCTGCAGGTGCATGGACCGGAGCTTTGTTCAAGCAATAGGACAGCCCCTTTCTGCTTTTCTTCTTGTAAATTCCGCCAGGCTAACTTAGTATTATTCTGAAAGATATAGTATTATTGAATACACACCAGATTATTCATAACTAAAGGTTGGCAAAGCATTAATTAATAGGAGGATATATGTCAGATTTAATTTCAAGAATTTCCAAAGAGCTATCTGTTGGCAAGCATCAGGTAGAGAATACAATTAGGCTGATTGATGAAGGCAACACTATCCCATTTATTGCCCGCTATAGAAAAGAGGTTACTGGTGGGCTTGATGATCAGCTGTTAAGAGAGCTCTATGAGCGATTAATCTATTTAAGAAACCTTGAGAACAGGAAGGAAGAGGTCAGAAGATTAATTCAGGAGCAGGAAAAGCTCACAGATGAGATTTCCGCCGCCCTGGATAAAGCAGAATCGCTACAGGAAATAGAGGATATTTATCGGCCCTTTAAGCCAAAACGGCGTACACGGGCATCAATGGCAAAGGAAAAGGGTTTAGAGCCATTAGCGGTAATAATATACTCCCAGAAGCTGATTAAGGGGGATGTTATTTCAATAGCATCCGAATATATCGATATGGAAAAGGGTGTAGAAACAGCTGAAGATGCCATTCAGGGAGCAATGGACATAATAGCTGAAACTATATCTGACAATGCTGAGTACAGAAGAGTGATAAGGGATCTGACATTTAAAGAGGGAGTAATTATAACCTCAGCAAAGAAGGAAGAGGACTCCCCTTACCGAATGTATTATGATTTTAACGAGCCTGTGTCTAAAATTGCACCCCATAGGGTTTTGGCCATTAACAGAGGTGAGAAGGAGGAGTTTTTGTCAGTTAAGCTTGAGGCTCCTCAGGCACGAATAGTTGACTGGCTTAAGGATAAATCCATTATCAGGGGCGGATCTATTTTTACAGGCATAATCGAAAAGACTGTTGAAGATGCTTATAAAAGATTAATTGCTCCATCTATTGAAAATGAGATAAGAGGGATATTGACAGAGACGGCATCGGCACAGGCCATAAAGGTATTCTCCGAAAATCTGCGGAGTCTATTACTTCAGCCTCCCATTAAGGGCAAAACGGTGCTCGGCCTTGACCCTGCTTATCGCACAGGATGTAAGCTTGCAGTTGTGAATCAGTTCGGGAGTGTTCTTCATACTGGAGTGATTTACCCTACGCCTCCCCAGAACAAGATAGCTGAGGCAACGGCAACAATTAAAGAAATAATTGCAAAATATGATGTAGACATTATTTCTATAGGAAACGGGACTGCCTCAAGGGAAAGCGAAATATTTGTTGCGGGAGTAATAAAGACTCTGGATAAAAAAGTGCTATATACCATTGTAAATGAGGCAGGTGCATCGGTTTATTCGGCGTCAAAGCTGGCGGCAGAGGAGTTCCCTGAATTTGATGTATCTTTAAGAAGTGCAGTTTCCATTGCAAGACGATTACAGGATCCGTTGGCAGAGCTTGTAAAAATTGATCCAAAGGCTATAGGGGTGGGTCAGTATCAGCATGATATGAATCAAAAGCAGCTTGGCCAGGCTCTGGCAGGAGTTGTTGAGAGCTGTGTCAACAGCGTAGGCGTTGATCTGAACACTGCATCTGCATCCCTATTGTCCTATGTGGCCGGCGTAAGTTCTGCAGTTGCAAACAATATTGTAGAATACAGGGAAAGTAATAATGGATTCAAATCAAGAAAAGAGCTATTAAAGGTTAAGAAGCTCGGGGAAAAGTCATTTGAACAATGTGCAGGCTTTTTACGGATTAGTGAGGGTGACAACATTCTGGATAACACCTCTGTTCATCCCGAGTCCTACAAGGCATGTGAAGAGCTATTAAAGCTGACAGGCCATACTCTGCAGAATGTTAAGGATAAGGAAATAGGCACATTAAGACAAGAGGTAGAAAGGCTTGGAGTAGAAAAAGTGGCAGCTACAATAAATGTCGGAGTCCCAACATTAAATGACATAATAAATGAGCTTCTAAAGCCGGGCAGAGACCCGCGAGACGAGCTTCCTCCACCACTTTTGTCAGCAGATGTTCTTGAGATGAGTGATTTAAAGCCAGAAATGATTCTTGAAGGAACAGTCAGAAATGTTGTTGACTTCGGTGCTTTTGTTGATATTGGCGTTCATCAGGATGGACTTGTGCATATATCAGAACTATCAGACAGGTTTGTGAAGCATCCCATGGAGGTTGTATCGGTGGGGGATATAGTCAAAGTGAGAGTACTGGAAGTTGTCCCTGAAAGAAAGAGGATTTCTCTTTCGATGAAGGGCTTCTAAACTGTAAAAACCTCCGAGATAGCCGGGGATATTATAACACGCAAAAACAGTCCGCACTGCACTAATTTGCAGTGCATAATAGGACAGGCAACGGGAATACTTATTAATTAAGTATTGGTGAAAAGAAGGGTTGCGTGTTTGTTTGAAAAAAGGATATTTCAGGCTGGATGATAAACTAGCTGTATTTAAAGTAGCCGGAGCAATCTCAAGGACCATGCAATTAACAGGATTTAAGAATAAAGGCATTATAGTAAATGAACGGCCCGTTATAGTAATGTGTATCGGTACCGATCGTTCTACAGGAGATTCACTGGGCCCCTTGGTGGGAGACATGCTTCAGAAATATAAATTTCCGGGTGTCCATGTTTACGGGACTCTGGAAAACCCCGTACATGCCCGAAATTTAGAGGAATCACTTTCCAAGGCACTTTTGCTTCATAAAGATGCTTATATAGTGGCTGTTGATGCATCGCTGGGGACGGTGGATCATGTGGGCTGTATTTCGGTTGGAGCAGGACCGATAAAACCTGGAGCGGGACTAAAAAAAGAGCTTCCTCCTGTCGGCGACATGCATATTACTGGTGTAGTTAATAATGGCGGCTTTATGGATTTCCTGGTTCTTCAAAGCACCCGGCTATCAGTAGTGATGAAAATGGCCGATATTATCTCACGCAGCCTTCATATGGTATTTAACGAGTACTCTTCCCTAATCATACAGGATAAATGTAATACGCTCTAATTCTTAACTTTTCCCAAGCATGTTATATCAATTAAAGGATTCAATTAATAGTTTTAGTTTTGAAAAATGGTGGTAAATTAAANAATAATCATAGGAATATTAACGAGTAAAAACTATGTGAAAGGAGTCGGAATATATGGAAAAATGGGTATGCACAATTTGTGGTTATGAATACGATCCTGAGATAGGAGATCCTGATTCTGGTGTGCAGCCAGGTACAGCGTTTGAAGATCTTCCCGAGGATTGGGTTTGCCCTGACTGCGGAGTAGGAAAAGACATGTTTGAGAAGGCATAATACCCGCAAAATAGAANCAGTTATAATTGGGTTTTACCTATGACTATGGCTTTCGAAGTGTAATTACTGGCCCGGCTTATATAGCGTGGTTTCCAGACAAGCTTGCGAAAGCCTTTTTCTTTCATATTACAAGGGGGAAAAGGGGAGNCCGGCTTTACAGAAACAGTCTAGAATAGCTAGAATAGCCACATAGATGGTATAAATTTTTAAATAATAGTGTCAAAAAGAACTTGACATGTTCAAAATGATTTTGTATACTATAAAAGCCGCAACAAATGTGGCAAAGGAAATTGGGTTTGGGAGCATAGCTCAGCTGGGAGAGCGCTTGCCTTACAAGCAAGATGTCATAGGTTCAAGTCCTATTGTTCCCACCAATACGGCCCGGTAGTTCAGTTGGTTAGAACGCTAGCCTGTCACGCTAGAGGTCGAGGGTTCGAGTCCCTTCCGGGTCGCCATTATGCCCAGATAGCTCAGTTGGTAGAGCAGAGGACTGAAAATCCTCGTGTCGTTGGTTCAATTCCGACTCTGGGCACCAAAATGAGTGCGGGAATAACTCAGTGGTAGAGTGTCACCTTGCCAAGGTGAAAGTCGCGAGTTCGAATCTCGTTTCCCGCTCCACAGAAAAACCGCAGAATAGTAATTTATAATCTGCGGTTTTTAAATATCGGCGCCATAGCCAAGTGGTAAGGCAGAGGTCTGCAAAACCTTTATTCCCCGGTTCAAATCCGGGTGGCGCCTCCAAAACGAAGCCCCTGAATTGATTCTTTACGACGGTTCGGGGGTTTTTGCATCCAAAGAAGAATTTCTAAGAAGCATTGATAAATATTTATCTTCATAAACATTAACAGTCCTCTCAATCAGAAAGAGACTATCTGCTGGAATGCTAAAGTTTCTGGCGGTACCATTAATAAGTAATTTAGCCCTACACAAATTTTGTGACAAAAATCACACAAATCTTTTATATTTTATTGTATACTGAAATGGATATAATACTGTAAAGACTAAAAAGCATACAGATAAAATAGGAGGATGCGTTAATATGAAAGTAACAAAGGATATGACTATTGGTGAGATTTTGAGAGCAAACCCCAAGGCAGCTCAGGTTCTTATGGGTTTTGGCATGGGTTGTGTAGGATGCCCTTCAGCTCAGATGGAGACATTAGAAGAGGCTTCCCAGGTTCATGGTATGGACATTGACAAGCTGGTTGATGCTTTGAATCAAATGCAATAAGTCAGACAATAATTGTTATGAATAAAGAAAAACTCTACCCTGCCCGGCAAACATATATTGCAGGCAGGGGCTCGGGAGTTTTGTTATTTCATAATAAAAATAAGCGGAAGGTTTGTATCCCGCTTATTTTTTATATCTTTTTTAATTTATTTTGTATCAGACTTAGGTTGTCAACCTTTTTAGCACTAAGCTTGATAATAATTATACTGGCTTAGTTCAGCTTATACTTCTTAATTCTCTTATCAAGGTCATTTGCTAAGCTGGCAAGGTTCTTGGAAGCTTCCTGAAGCTCTGAGAAGGATCCGATCTGAGATTCAGTTGTAGCCGACATTTCCTGGCTTGAAGCAGCTGTTTCTTCTGAGACTGAAGAAATGTTCTGGATTGAGCGAATAACCTCATTATTATCCTGCTGCATTTTAGCAACTGATTCGTTAACGGTTTCAAATTTATCAACCATTGAATAAATTGCGTTTGCGATATCATCAAAGGCCTTTTTGGTGGTGTTAACAGACAATACCTGTTCTTCGGAAGCCGTTCTTAACACATCCATAACCTTTACAGCCTCTTTTGACTCAATACGGATGCTGTCAACAAGGTTAGAAATCTCAAGGTTAGCAGCTCCACTTTGATCAGCCAGCTTTCTGACTTCGTCAGCAACTACTGCAAAGCCTAATCCCGCTTCCCCGGCTCTTGCGGCTTCTATAGCAGCGTTCAGAGCCAAAAGGTTAGTTTGCTCTGTAATATTTTCAATTGTTGATGTAAAGGAGTTTATTTCTTGAGCGGTATTAACAAGATTCTGCATAACAGAGAAGATCTTTTCTGAAGCAGTAAAGTTAGTTTCAGATTTTTCTCTTAGAACCTCAACGGCCTCTGCACCAGCAGCATTAACTGAGCCTATTTTTTCTGTTTCTTTTGAAATGTCACTATAGCTATTATAAACGTTATTGATCTGGGTTGAGAGCTTTTCAACTGATAAAACACCGTGCTGCGCTTCTTCAGCCTGGTTTGTAGCTCCCTGAGATATTTCATCAACAGCTCTGGCAATCAGATTAATTGCGTCGTAAGCACCTTGGGATACTCCGTCAATGGTATAGGATGCACTTTTAATTTGCAGTGAAAGCTTGAAGAAGCTTTCTAACAGATTTCGTATTTCACTTAATATGGAGTTAACAGTGGACGCAACACCACCAAGAATACCGTACTCGGCAGGGTCAACGAAGGTTGAAAAGTCACCTTCTCTGATTTTCTCCATTTCCCTTGAAAAAGTATTAGCAGATTCCTTAATTGATTTTTCAAGGAAAATACGAACAACAAATGCATTTGCAAAAGCAAAAAGGGGAATGATATAAAACAGATTCCAATTGTCTGTCATCAAACTCAGAATAATACCGAGTATTACGCCTAAAATTGTTGATGCAATCAAGACGATATTGTTAATGTTAGCCTTCTTCTTAGTTTCCATTTTTGAACCCCCATTTAAATTAAGTTATCCATATTGTTCTTCGACATAATTTTGTACAAACATAACAACAAAATGGTTCTATACTATATTTTACTATAGAAGAGGATTCTTGAGAAGAAGAAACTTGCACATGCTTTTTTGCTATTATTCGTTAAAATCACATATGTTAAGTCAAATTATAGCTTTTCTTGCTGATAATAGGGCTTGATTTTTTCTGTTATCATGGTGCCGATGCCCTTATTTGTGAAGATCTCCATCAGGATACAATGGGGGATTCTCCCGTCAATAATATGTGTTCTGTGAACNCCGTTCTTAAGAGCATATACACAGCCTAATACCTTAGGAATCATGCCACCTGATATTATCCCTTGGTCAATAAGTGTCCTGACCTTATCAATTGTAATGGCATGGAGAATACTATCTTCATCATCCGACGCCTTAACGCCCTCCACGTCGGTAAGAAGTATTAATTTTTCAGCCTTAAGAGCCGCCGCAAGCTCTGCGGCTACTGTGTCGGCATTAATGTTATAGCTTTGTCCGTTATTGTCGGTTCCAATAGGTGCAACAACAGGTATATACTCGTCCTGGGTGAGGATTTCAATTGCTCGGGTATTAACCTTTGTAATTCTTCCTACAAACCCTAGGTCAATATCCTGGCCGTTTACCTTCTCATAATGCTTTTCGCATTCAAAGAGCATACCGTCGATGCCACATAATCCTATTGCCTTACCGCCCTTTTGACTGATCAAGGAAACTATCTCCTTGTTGGTCTTACCCATAAGGACCATTTGAGCGACGTCCATTGTCTTTTTATCAGTTATTCTTAAGCCGTTTACAAATTCCGACTTAATATCAAAGCTTTTTAAAGCGGCAGACACATCTGGTCCGCCCCCATGAACAATAATGGGGTTCAGTCCAATATATTTTAAAAGGGTGATATCTTCCATGACCGAATGCTTTAAATCATCATTAATCATGGCATTACCCCCATATTTGATTACAACAGTCTTCCCGGCCAATGCCTGGATATATGGAAGGGCCTCAACAAGTATACTGGCTTTTTTTAATATTTCTGTATAATCGAACATTTCTTCATAACCTCACTCAATATTAGTTGATCAATAAATAGTACTTTATAATTTAAAGTTTAATTATTCACACAAATTCAACCTTTGCCTTGATTAAATAAATTGTCCCGGTGAAAGCAGGCCCTTTGTTTCTTCGAATCCTGCCATAATATTAAGGGATTGTATAGCCTGACTTGCAGCCCCTTTGCCCAGATTATCCAGGGCAGAAACCACTATGAGCTTGTTTAATCTTTTGTCTACTGCAAGACCAATATCAAGATAATTCGTACCGGTGACATACTTTGTTTCCGGAAGCCTTCCCAATGGAAGAACCCTGATGAATGGCTCATCCTTGTAATAATCCTCATAGATTGAATGGATAAACTCTGCTGCATATTTTTCTGACAGAAGGTTCAGGTTGATGGTAGAAATCATGCCTCTTTTCATGGGCGCTAAGTGTGGGGTAAATGATACTATTACATCCTCACCACAGAGAAGGGATAGCTCCTGCTCAATTTCGGGGGTATGCCTGTGCCTTGGAAGGCCATAGGCTTTAAAATTTTCGTCAGTCTCACAAAAGGCATAGGCTAAATCTGATTTTCGCCCGGAGCCTGAAACACCTGAAACAGAGTTAATTACTATACCCTCAGAGGAAACCAGCTTGTTTTTTAAGGCCGGAGCTATACCAAGGATTGAGCATGTGGGATAGCAGCCCGGATCGGCAACGAGGGAGGCCTTCTTTATTTTATCCCGGTATATTTCAGGAAGTCCGTAAACCGCATCATTAATCAACTGTGGTGCTGAATGTTTAACATTGTACCACTCTTCATAGACCGAAACATCTCTAAACCTGAAGTCACCGCTGTGGTCAATTACGCGTTTCCCCTTTTTTAAAAGCTCCGGAATGATTGTTGTAGAAACTCCATGGGGAAGAGCAGTAATGAAGAAATCAGCTTTTTGGCATATTAAATCTATGTCCAGTTTGTCGCATACCTTATCAAATATTCCCCTATATGCAGGGTATACCTCAGAGAAGGGTTGCCCCACAAAGCTGTTTGATACAACAGTGGTAATCTCCACATCATCTCGTAGTGTTAAAAGGCGGACAATTTCTGCCCCGACATAGCCCGTAGCCCCGATTATACCAACCTTAAGCATCTAATTACCTCCTACTGCTAAATACAAGTACTAAAAATCCAGAAATTTATTATGTAAAAGCTTATTTTAAAATTAGTCCAGGATTGTCGGGTATAATTATACATTCTAATGAATAAAAATTCAACAAAAAGTTTTGGATATTTGTGCCTGTTGTTATTGATGGTATAATAGGGGGGATAATATAGATAAGTCTTAACATTTCGGAGGATATATTTTGAAGATTGTAGCATTTGTCGGACAAAGCGGTACCGGGAAGAGCCATCGTGCTTTATGGGTAGCCAGAGAAAATGGATTGGATTTTATTATTGACGATGGGCTCCTGATAAATGAAAATACAATTGTTGCAGGGAAATCGGCCAAAAAGGCACCATCGAGAATCAGCTCTATAAAGGTAGCTTTATTTATGGAGCCTGAGCATAGGGATGAAATAAAAAAGGCCATTTTAGAAAAAAAGCCTAAAGGAATTCTGGTTCTGGGTACATCGGAGGGTATGGTTGACAAGATAGCAGATGTATTAGGTCTGGGGGGNTTTGATAAAAGAATTTATATAGAGGATGTGGCAAGCTCCTTTGAGATTGAACAAGCCCGAAAGACCAGAATGAAGCAGGGCAAGCATGTAATCCCTGTTCCTGCTATGGAATTAAAAAAGCAGTTTTCAGGTTATTTTCTGGATCCTCTTCAAATCTTCCGACGAAAGGGTAAGGGGCAGTTTCAAAATATCGGTGAAAAGGCTGTTGTCAGGCCGACTTTCAGCTACTATGGCAAATATACCATTTCAGATTATGCAATATACCAGCTAGTTAATTATATTGTTACCAGTATGCCTGAAATAGAGAGGATTTCCAGGTTTCGCACCAATAACACCCCGGATGGACTTTACTTAGACATGGATGTTATAATGGTTTATGGGTATAATCTAGTAAAATCAGTTAAAACTGCCATGAAATCGATTATCAAAGAGCTTGATAAATTTGCTGG
>JGI24709J26583_10001223_pt1 | contig 21837 bp, 23 predicted proteins | sample BioPla2DNA1_FD_26583 | JGI IMG/M metagenome (IMG submission 26583) | reverse complement strand
CAGTGGAGAGGTCCTATGGAATGGAAGCCCAATTGACGTGGTAAATACTAATGTTGGATATCTAGCAGAAGAAAGGGGTCTATATCCCAAATACAGCTTAATGGATCAGCTAATGTATTTTGCAAAGCTAAGAAATGTGGATAAGCATACTGCATTGGAAAGAATTAAGTACTGGTCAGACCGTCTTGATGTCAATGAATATGTATTTCCTCCAAAGGGCAAAGGTAGAAAATCTTCTAAATCTAATCAGGCCGATCAGCTCTCAAAAGGAAATCAACAAAAGATACAGCTTATGGTTGCTCTTTTGTCCGATCCTGAGCTATTAATAATAGACGAGCCCTTTAGTGGTCTTGACCCCCTTAATACAGACTTATTTAAATCAATTATTAGGGAGGAGATTAATAAGAACAAATACTTAATCATGTCTAGCCATCAGATGCCTACCATTGAAGAATTTTGCTCAGATATTACTATACTTGACCGAGGAAAGGTGAAACTACAGGGTAACCTGGCAGAGATTAAAAAGAGCTACGGCCGGGTCAACCTTCTTGTAAAGTGCGAACAGGACATTGCGTCCTACATAACTTCCTTTAACCTACAGATTATAAATAAGACTCCCAGTGAATATCATCTTAGGGTTCAGGGCGAGAATCAAGCTATGGAATTTTTGACTCGGCTCATAAGTGATAATATTACGATTATTAAATTCGAGTTAAGGGAACCATCATTACATGAAATATTCGTTGAAAAGGTGGGAGTTGATCAAGATGAAGAGTAATATTACTGGATGGAAGCATATCTATTCATTTACATTAAAACAGGTGCTGAAAAGCAAAACATATCTGATCTCCTACATCATCTTAGTAATGATAGTGCTGGTTTCTATGCCAATAGCCAGTAAACTACTTTTTGCTAATACAGAGGACGAGAATTCACCCAGCCCCATAGATAAAGTTTATGTAAATAATATGACTTCTCTTACAGATATAGAATTTAGTGATATAAATAATATCACATCCTTTAAGCATATTACATTTGAACCCATGATTATGGATTATGATACATTGGTAGAGCATATCNCTGATAAAGAGAATGCATCTGCTATCTTAGATATATCAGAAGAAAACGNCTCTTATAATCTTCATTTATCCATGGTCAAGGAGGGCCCTATCAAGAGGTCTCATTTACAAAGGCTTGGCGATGCGCTTTTAACAGACTTTACCAATNCTCGTATGGAGTATCTAGGAATTAGCCGTGAACAGCTANCACTGCTACAGACTCCTGTCCTATCAAAAGTCACTATGACAGATATAAACGGAGCAGAAATATTAGAAGAAGATACCTCCATAAGCTCTAGTGAGTATTGGTTTGTCTATGGAATACTATTCTTTGTTATGATGACAACCATGCTTACTGGAACCCAGGTTGCCACTTCCATAGCTTCAGAAAAGTCCACCCGGGTTGTTGAGTATCTTTTAATTACAGTTAAGCCCCTTGCCCTTATGATAGGTAAGGTATTAGCCATGCTGACTGCAGCCATGATACAAATGCTATCCATGGTAGCAGCCCTATTTATATCAAATATGATTTCAGCTTCATTTTCATATAAGGATAAAAGTCTACTGTCACAGCTGTTACCTAGNGACTTATTTAACAATATAAANATAGTCAACATAATTCTCTGCATACTATTAGTTTTTCTAGGNTTATTATTCTATGCAGTGCTGGCAGGTATCGCAGGAGCTACTGTCAGTAGACTTGAGGAAATTAACGAAGGTCTTACTNTATTTACAATGGTAAGCTTGGTAGGTGTATATATCGGTCTGGGAGCTGCTAACACACTGATAGGTGCAGGCACAAATGCCTTTGTGGTATTTGCATTTCTCTTCCCCTTATCATCTCCCTTTGTTTTGCCGGGAGCAATCCTAGTAGGAAATGCAAGTCTCCCAATAGTAGCTTTAGCGATTGCACTAGAACTGGTATTAATAATCTTACTATTTAGATTTGTGGCAAAAATATATGAGACACTCATACTTCATAATGGGAATACAATCAAATTAAAACAGTTATTTCAGATATCGAAGTCAGTATAATTTACGGTACCATCAATTACGCTACCATCAATTACGGTACCAGGTACCAGCCCTAGGTATTACTTTAGTTGGTACCTGGTACCGATACAAATGAAGTTGGTACCTGGTACCGATACAAAGGTACAGATGCATGATGGTACCGATGAAAAGAATGTACCCGGTACAGATATAGGAGGTTAACTATAAATGAAAAATAAGTTCAGGGGATGGGGGACAGTATTTAACTTTAGCTTTCGCCAGTCCATTAAAAAATCTTTTAAAATTGTAACCGCCCTTATTGCTGTTTTAATTATAGGGGTAATGATTTTATTGAATATAATTGTGGCTAAGCCTGACAAGGAAGATGAGAAACAAGGGATTGGGCAGGTAGATATAGAGAGTATATCCTCCATCAATAAAGTTCTTGTGTTAGATACAAGTGGTCTGGATCCTATAGACTATAAAGCCTCAAATCCTAACCTTGCCAATGGGCACTTTAGTCATATTGAATATGTTTATTTAGATATAATGACAAAGGCAGATCTTGCGGATTACGCCGCTAAGGATTCAGATAGTACAATAGCTGTAATGATAACAAGAAATGATAGTAGCTTTGAGCTAGAAGCCTTAATACCTCACAATTCTATTGTAGCCTCCACAGAAGTGGAACGCCTATTGGTAGAGATGACCTCCTCTTTTGAGGGAAATAAAATTATGCAGGCTAATTTAAGCAATGAGGAGCTAGCTGCTGTATTTACTCCTGTTATCACTACTTATTCTGAATTCGGAGAAAGCACAAATGTAGCTGTTATGGTTATAAAACTTCTTACTCCAATGATATTTAGCTTTATGATGTATTTTATGCTTCTATTTTATGGGCAGGTTGTTAGTAAATCAGTTTCAACGGAAAAGACCTCCAAGCTTATGGAGACTCTACTAACCTCCATCCACCCATACGCTATGATTACGGGTAAGGTATTGGCTGCCACTGCCCTTGCCATCTTACAATTCACAAGCTGGATATTGGCAGCAATTATCGGATTATATGGTGGTAATGCTATTGCACATCAGATGTATCCCGGCTATGAGAACTCAGTTATCACATTTATTAATTTTATAAAGGATAATATCGGTGAAACTGGCATGACACTCTCCGCAGTGTTATTGGCTATCCTATTTTTTGGAATAGGCTTCCTCTTCTACTGTGTGTTGGCTGCCCTTACAGGCTGTATGGTTTCTAAACCCGAGGATGTGGCTTCAACCCAGGGGCTATTCCAGCTTCCGGTAATAATCAGCTGGCTGCTCTGCTACTTTGCACCTATAGCAGGCAATTACAAAATCTTAGCAGTCGCCAGATATATTCCCTTTACAGCTCCCTTTTGCGTCCCTTCAGATTTAATCACAGGAGCAATAGGACTAGGTGAAGGACTAATCTCCTTACTTGCGCTGACATTATTTACACTAATAACCATTATACTATCTGCTAAGTTATATAAGGGACTTGTTCTCTATAACGGACAGAAGGCAGACATAAAACTTCTGGGTAATATAATGAAAAGCTAAAAACTTAAAACGGTACCAGGTACCAACTTATTTGGTACCTGGTACCGTTTAATATGTTTCGTAATGAACTCTGTTTGGATCGTATCGATCTACAAACTTGTTCTCCTGGCCCTCCTCTGGATATCCTATAGAAATAACACAGAAGGGTTTAAGTCTCTTCTTTAGTCCATATAGCTCGCTGATATAATCCATCCGTTCCTTTATAGGTGCAACTCCGAGCCATACAGCTCCTAGCCCTAGATGAGCAGCTTCTAATAGGATGTTCTGAGTAGCCGCAGCCATATCCTGCTCCCAATGGAGCTGTAGTCTCATTCTATCTTCATTGCCAACTAACACTATAGCTAATGGAGCATCTGCTACCATCTTTGAATATGCACTTATACCGGCAAGTTTATCAAGATTCTCTTGCTTTTGGACCACTATAAATTCCCAAGGTTGTTGATTCGCGGCAGAAGGAGCCTGCATGCCAGCCTTTAGGAGTTTTTCGATCTTTTCCTGCTCCACTACTTGTTTCTTATATCTTCGTACACTTCTTCTGGTGAAAATCACATCCATCTTTATTCCTCCTTAACCGTACCTCTGGTGAGTTTCTCTATACATATATCAAGAACTTTCCTTGGTAATAATATAGTGTCCTTATTATAACATAAATACAATCTATCCTATACCCCTTTTCGAATATCAAACGGGCTTCTAAGCTCTAATGATACATCTGCGAACTTTCTCATACCGCCATTTCCAGTAGGTGATTGTGCCTCTAACCCAACTTTAATTCTTTTCTTCATAGGAAGATGGGCAAGTCTTGACATGATAAACTCCTTACCATCAAGTGAATAATGAATAGCAAATACATTGTCCTTACGGGCCATCTGAAGCCATATCTCATTGGTATCCACATTAATACCATTGGCATCATCTGATTTCTCATTGGTCATTACAGTAACAACTGCATTAGTACCAAAATCCGTGAATTCAAAGCATGCCTTAGCCCAAAGCTTATCNTGCTCTAAGGCAAGTAATACACAGGCATCATAGGTAGAAACAAAATCATGGCTAACTCTTGCTCTTAGAATAAAATCCCCCTCNACCTCTTTATAAAAAAACGGAGCATTGGCTTTAACCTGACCATCAACGGGATTTACAAAATAATCTGTGTCTGCTGGTGCATAAGCTATTATGCCATTATCCTTTTCCTCATATTTTGTATCAACTGTCCATTTGAAATCTTTAAAATCCATATTGACCTCCATATAATTAATATTTTAAGAGTATGTCTATTCTTCCTTATAGCTTCTTTTTTGTGCGGAGATTTCGTCTCCTGACCTACTCAGTCCTAAGTGCTTCCACAGGGTCTTTCTTAGCAGCCTTCCTTGAAGGTATAAGACCAGCAACTAGAGTTAGGATGACACTTAAAACTACTAAGATTAAGGCACTCCAGGCGGGTAGAGAGGCACTTATATCAGTTGTATTTGCCACCGCATGAATGATTGCATTGATTGGTATCAACAGGAGTAGTGTAATGCCTACACCAATTATACCAGCAAATATACCAACAATAAATGTTTCCGCATTAAATACCTGCGAAATATTTCTCTTAGACGCTCCAATTGCACGAAGAATACCAATTTCCTTTGTTCGCTCCAAAACAGATATAAATGTTATGATACCAATCATGATAGAGGAAACTATGAGCGACACTGCCACAAAGGCTATCAACACATAAGATATAACATTAACAATTGTGGTTACGGAAGACATCAATAAACCCACATAATCAGTATAGCTAATTTGATTCTCTGCACTAGCTGTACTATTATATTTTTCGATTTGGTCTGTAATAGCTTCCTTGTCTTCAAAATTGTCCGCGTAAAGGCTTATAGCTGAAGGCACATCAAGGCTAACATACCCAAAGCTTTTCAAATTATCCTCATAGGATCCTGTTGAAATGTAGTAATCATACATGGCCAGCAAAGTATTATCATCAGGTTCCTTTAGATATTCATCTAATATAGCTGCTAGTTCTGTCTCGCCCATAGAAAGTACCATTTCAGCACTGTCTGGGTCATTTATATACATCACTTGCACGATTTCTTTTGCAAGCTTAGCTTTTTCACTTATCCCAAGTCCTGAAAAATATTCAATTGTATCTTCTATCTTGGCCTTGTCATCCTTAGGCTCAAAGGCCATACCATTTATCACATTAATGTCAGGATTTGCTTCTTGCGCTTTTACGACCGGGCTGTTATTGGTATGTTCAATTATATAATCTGTCAGGGCTTTAGTATATCCGATGTTCCTAAAAATAGAAGTATAAGAGGCATCTTCAAATGGNCGAATAATTCCAACAATTTTAAGTTCCTCTGCATTATCNATAAGGTCTGTCAGCCTATCTCTATCATCTGCAATATANTCGTATAGTCCTTTATCATTTTCCACATAATAATCACTGGCAAAAACCATATAAAAGGTCTGATTAATGAACTCCTCATAGGTCCAATTATAGGATCCCAACTCTATTTCTTCACCTGATTCAATTTCACTTAATATCTCTTTATACTCATTTGCAGGTAATACACCAAGCTCATATAAGACAGATAAAGGAACCTCATTGTTTTTATCAAGCACCAATACTAACTCATTGTACTTCTTAGGCCAGCTTCCATGTAGAAGCTCGTAGTTTTCTGTTACAGCTGAACTTATTAGCAAATCACCTGAACCGGGTAAGAGCTCTGCAAAGTTACTATTATTCATCTGCATACCCATTCCCATAGACATATCACCATTCATTCCATTTAAGCCACTATAGATGAAATCACTTCCATCTGTATTGATAAGCTCATCATTCGGATCATAAGCATATGTGTCAAAGGAAACATCATAGGAGTATACTATACCATTTTCACCAATATATTGATGAATGTCATTATTCTTATCATCCAAATAATCCTTCAATGGTGATAAATTGTTTTTCTTGATACTGCTAGTTGTTTTACTTGCCATATCCAAGTCAAAGGAATTAGAATAAATGGCATCTAAATCATGGTCTCTCTCACCGGTTACATGTTCTCTTCCTGCAATCATCATACTGGCAAAATCAAAGGACTGGGCTTCAATAGTAATTGGGTATGAAACCATAGTATCTCTTTGTATCTTATCAATATAATTGTTAACACCAGTTGAAAGAGATAATATTAGGGCTATTCCTATAATTCCTATTGAGCCNGCAAAGGATGTAAGGATGGTTCTTCCCTTTTTAGTTCGTAGGTTATTAAAGCTTAGTGATAAAGCAGTTAAAAAGGACATGGACGCTTTTCCCATATTCTTATGCTTAGGCTCTTCAAGCTCAGCCTCTTCTATCTCATAAGGATTTGTGTCATCTATAATTTTACCGTCTCTAAGCTTTACAATCCGGTTTGCATATTCTTCCGCTAACTCAGAGTTATGTGTAACCATAATAACAAGGCGGTCTTTGGCTATTTCCTTAATTAACTCCATTACCTGAATACTTGTCTCGGTGTCAAGGGCCCCCGTGGGCTCATCGGCCAAGAGGATATCTGGGTCGTTCACTAGGGCACGGGCTATGGCAACACGTTGCATTTGTCCACCAGACATCTGATTGGGACGTTTGTGGAGCTGATCTCCAAGCCCTACNTTTATAAGCGCTTCTTTGGCTCTTCTCTTCCTCTCCGCTCTGGAAATCCCTGAAATGGTAAGCGCCAGCTCTACATTGGANAGTATCGATTGATGAGAAATAAGATTATAGCTTTGAAATACAAAGCCAATTGTATGGTTTCTGTATGAATCCCAGTCACGGTCCTTATATTTTTTTGTTGATATGCTATTAATTATCATATCCCCACTATCATACCGATCTAGCCCACCTATAATATTTAGCAAGGTGGTTTTTCCTGATCCACTTGGGCCTAGTATAGCTACGAACTCGTTGTCTCTTAGGTTTAAACTTACATCATTAAGTGCATTTTGTGTCAACTCNCCTGTAATATACTGTTTACTAATGTTTTTGATTTGAAGCATTCTGTTCTCTCCTTAATAGTCTCCACCTCATTTTCAGCATACCAATGAGGTGTACATTTACTTATTCTGTTTCCCGTCTAATTATGCTATATATCTCTTGCGTATCATCCATATTATCCTTATTAAAGATTGTCACACCATTTATTGTTTCCAGATATATAAACGGCGGGCTATTCTTATTTACAAATAGCTTAACTGAACCAAGCTCTGTCGTTCTAAAATGTCCTCTAAGTTTTGGACCCAACGCTGAGCCATTTGTTCTTCGCTCTATAGTTGGCAGTTCCTCCATTAACTTAACATCCTCAATATCCTCCCATCTGTATAATTCCCCATACATACCATGAATTTCTATTCCCCCATCAGGAAAGGATACATCAGTTTCTTTGTAGGATGAAATTAACATTATTCCTACAAAAGCAAGCGCAATAATTGTGATACCAAGGGGTAAAATAAATTGCTTACCAGCCCCCTCACGTAGTTTTCCAGCTTCATCAAATATATTCTTGTCATATTTTTGCGCCTTAATCAGCACATAAATAGTCATCACAATAAATAAAACAAGGGCAGGCGCTAATACAAACTTCAAGCCTAAGCCGTATAAGATACCGGCTAGTAACAACATACCGCCATTTGCATAGCCATACTTACCAATGAAACGTGCAAGACCTTCAATATCAACATTTGCCTTCTTTTCCTTAGACATGGTGTTATAGCCTGATATCAAGAAGTACCACTTAAACACATGAACTCCTAATCCTAAAAAAATAAAAATAAAACCTATTATAATAAACCCTAGCATAGGAACCTCCTAGATATAAAATATTTTTAAATCTACTTTTTTGGAGGTTTTACCTCCAGATCTAGCAAACATTTCCTGTCGGATGCTCTTCCTATTATATTAATCTTATAGAACAAATACAAGATAATTTATAGTATTTTAATAGACTCTTAATATTAAAAATATGTTAAGGGGGACGCTTCATCTGTCCAATTTAAAATTAAACAAATGAAACGTCCCCTTGTTTTTCCTTGTCCCCTAAAGGGTAAGGTGATGATTATTTATTCTCCCTGATAAAATAGGTAACTATACCATCTTTCATCTTTACCTCTACCAAATCTTACCCATAGTGATACTATAATTAAAGCCTCTGCTCCACATATAGGAGTTAAATGTCATCTGTTGTATCTGCATCATACTCCAATGTGCATTCATATCCATGGCCTTTTTTGCATTGGCTTTATTACTATTTTCTTTTGGTTGCTCTTTTGCCTGCTCAATNTTCTTNATACTNTCACGAATTTCCTTCTGCTCTTCCTTGGTTCCAAACCTATACAGCGACCGCAGACAGACCCATAGACCCGGTGCAGTTGCTATATCCTCCTTGTCTTCCTTAGAAAGGTCTTTCCACACTTCCTTAACCTGTTTCTTAATGCTGTCAACTGATTTTTTAGTTATCTTGTCAGGTGATGCTTTCGGATTCTTTTGTAATAGCTTTGAATATGCAATTAACTCACTATATGCCTGTAAAGACATTTCTGTCAGTGGTGGCTTCCCTTTTAGAACTACTTTTCCCCGCTTATCCAAAGTACTCTTAATTATTTTTACTGATGAATCTTTTTGGTCGGTTTCTTCAAGCCATTCATTTATCATCTCCTCAAGAGCAGCTCTAAGCTTTTCCATATCCTTCTGCTTTACCTTCATTATGCTTTTGACTAGTTTCGGATATTCATCATAGGTCTTAAGCTCCTCCTCCGAAAGATATCTCCAGCCATCCTTAAGAGATTTTAAGATTGTATCCTCCTGACTTTTTGTTAGTGGTGCCCCTAGAGCAAATTCCAGAACAAATAAAAACCCTTTTGCATTTTTATCAATATTTGTCGCCACATCTATAGTATAATCTGTTCTTGGAGCGATTGATGCTGTACCTAAGGCCATGGAGCTTATAAAACCCTCTATTAATCTATAAGCCCGAATCTGATAGTAATCCGCTTCTGGCGCAAAATAAGAAAACCATATAGCTTGACCTAGATCTTTTATAACAAGTCCCAGCCCAAGATGCTTTTTGTTAGCAATCTTGTCTGAAAGGTCAAATACCACATGGTCATCCATAGAGTCATTTAGGGAACGCCAATTTGATGCCTTTATATTAGGGTTTGCTCCCTTTACTAGTGATATAAAGTTGCTTGCCAATTGCTTAGGGCTCTTCTGATTCTCATATGGAATCATAACCATCATTAACTGTTCTTTACTTTTAGCATTTTCAATTACTATCGTTGAGTCATCATCGGTGACCTTCCATCCACTTGGATAGTGAAATGAGTAACTTTTATCCTTAGCTACATACTTACTCCAAATCTTAGCTGCATCTGCATAAGTAACATTAGAAATCATAAGTGTTACTAAAAGAAATAATGAAATAATCTTTTTCATAATCTCACTCCTATAATTCAACCATATTAAATAGTCTGCTGCATTTTGCTTTCAACCAAATGTGTAATAATAACTTACTTATAATGTTACTTCATTATAATATATATATGCCATTTTATGCTATCTTTTTCCTTGTAGTATTTTATGACTATGACAAAAAAGACGCTTCATCCGTCCTTTTTCTTTCAAAAAAGCAGATAAAACGTCCCTTCGCTATGTTCATGTCATGTGATTTTATTTTTTTATTGCTCTATCTATATCCTCTTTGGTTACAATTGAATATACCTTCGTGTTATACATCTCTTCTATTCTTTGTGATCCTGTCTTTATGTCATCTTTGCTCTTAGACATGAAATCAGCTATTACAATAACAGCTGCTATTTCAATGTCTGCCAGTTCTTTAAGCCTTTCTATCCTTTCATATAAGCTCTTTCCTGAAAAGATTAGATCGTCTACAATTACTACTCTTTCTCCATCCTCTAATGTATGGCCGCATATAATTCGCTGCCTACTATCCGGAACAAGCCTGTCATAGCAATAATTTGCTGTTATACCATATTTATCAAATAAAGCAATACTGGCAGCAGCTGAAAAGGCTATTCCATGGTAGGCCAAACCAACCATTGTGTCAAATTCTATGTTATTCTCTCTTATGAAATCTGCAAAGAAGCCTCCAATTTTAGATATCTGGGAATTGGTCTCAAACCGCTCTGTATTAATGCTAATTTCATCTTGGTGATTGCCAGCCATATGCTCTGTGCCAATTTTAAGCATCCCATTATTGATCATAAACTGTATAAAGCGCTCTTTATTAGTTAAAGAGTTTAACTTAAAGCCGAATAGCTCATCGATAGTTACACCAAAATAATTCGCTATTGCAGGTATTATTGATATGTCAGGCTGCGCCAGTCCATTTTCCCATTTACTTATGGCCTGAAATGAAATATGCAGCACATCAGATAGCTCCTCCTGTGTAATACCCTTAAGCTTTCTTAATAATTTGATTTTATCACCGATAGAATTCACTTGAAACCTCCTAATTTATTATTGTAAAAGCGCTTTACAACCTTATTATAGCATTATATTACAGCTCAACAATAACATTTAGGTTTAGTTTTCTTCAACTACAGGTTGATATTATTTAGTGCTCTTATATTTCTTTTCTAGGTTACACATCCAATACCCTAATCCCACTCCAGCCACTAATAATACTAGGCAAGCTAAAGTACCTAGGCTCATATAGTTGTAATCACGGGGTATTATCATAAGAGTAGAAGCAAAAACCACTCCCATTATAATGTGAAAAAAGCCTGCATAAGCTTTATTTATAATATAATCAGCCAGTTTAGAAAATAACAATACTGTGAGTATGGCACCTATTACTATAGGGATTATTATCATAAAATTTAAATCCTTAATACCATCCGACATGTCCTTATACATTCCCAAGTATACAAGAAAGTTAGAAGGACTTAGGCCAGGAATAATAACACCAAGGCCGATCAAAGAACCTGCCAGCGTCCAAGTAGCGGAATTCTGAGGAATGTTCCCACCAAATAACTGTTCACCATAAAGCAAAAAGGCTAAGCTTAGAACAAATCCGGTTGCGAGAATTACAAGGTGCTTACTCTCCCTACCCTTCTTACCGGCCTGCTGCCAAAGAGCCGGAACTGTACCAATAATACATCCTACAAAGAACCAAAGAATTTGTGTTTCATATGCTCCTAAGAAAAAACTAACAGCAAATGAAAACAAGAACACACCTGTTACACCTCCAAGACCAAGGGGAAACAGATAGATTACATTCTCTTTAAAATCCCGTGTAATATGCGCAAGGAAAGATATAATCCTCTCATAAACTCCGAATACAGCTGCTAAAGCTCCGCCACTTACGCCCGGTAGAATAAAGCCTGAACCAATAAATATACCCTTTACAAACCGTAAAATCCAATCAACCATTGTTTTTATCTCCTCTATGCTTCTGTCATTCCTTATCAGTTATTATATATGGTTGCGAACTCTTCTTCAATACTCTTTACTCCAAGACCTTGATTTATTTTTTTCTCCAAATTCTTGCGTTAATATCCATATAAATATCCCCTTTTAACATCATTATAATTTATTATATTATAACATTTAATGGATACATTCAACTATATGCAGTAATTACTTTACCAACCCCTGGAAGAGGGAGAGATATTTTTCTTCTCTTATAACTTCTTGTTATTAAATATGGCGATAGAGCCTAGGATATTCAAAATTAACAATACAGTGGTAACCAGTATTGGGATTAATGCATCAGTAGGCTTAAGTGCTTCAGTTAAGAACTCCAGGTTATGCGAGGAAAGATAAATAGGATTTACCTTCTCTAGCTTTGGAAATAGATCTAGTATCAGTAAGACTCCAAGTACCAGGGTGGTTAAAATCAGACCTCCATAATTACCCCCTGTCAGGACACTGGACAATATGATTAAGGATAGCAAAAAAGCTCCAAACATCCATAAACAAAACATTGAAAATACTAGGTTACTTATGTCCGAGATATCAAACATAAACATAGTGTATCCTTGGTTTACAAGGCTCGCAAGCACTAGTGAAAGAGTCCACAGCACAAGTATGGATGTGTACTTGGCTAGGATAACCGTATGTCTTCCTAATCCCTTAGCTAATATATTTATCAGAGTCCCTTTGGTTAACTCATTGGATATTACTCCACCGAATACTAGTAGGATTACGATAATACCCATCTGCCTTATGTTTTTGAAAAACTGTGCATAAGCATCCAGGGCGGTAGCCTCTGGGATAGTAATGACCATCCCCTGTAGGTCCATACCCGAGAGAATCTTCGGTAAGAGCTTTGCCAAGAGCGGGCTCATTAGTCCAAATATAAAAAATACAGATAATAATATCAGCAATCTATAAGTACGAATCTGTTCCACAAATTCCTTTTTTGTAAATGCAAGATATCCCCTCATCCTACCACCTCCAGGAATACATTTTCTAGGGAAGGCTCCAAGATTTCATACCGAAGCACAGGGATATCCTCCCTAACCAACAATGACAAGATTTCCTTGCCAAATTCCTCGGCATTAGTAAGCTTAATGAGGATTCCCTCCTTCTCCAATACAACCTCCAGAACAAAGGTCAACTCATTTATCCTCGACATCAACTCNTTTGCCATCTCANGATTACTTAATANAAGCTTTATCGTATCCTTACGCTTCNTATTCTTAATTTCTTGTACCGGTCCCTCGAGAATCAGCTTTCCGTCATTGATTACCCCTATGCTGTCAGCGATTCTCTCCACATCGGACAGGATATGNGTGGAGAATACAATAGTGGTTCTCTCTCTTGCTATCGAAAGGATATCAAGAATCTCCTTTCTCCCAATCGGGTCTAAAGCAGAGGTTGGTTCATCACATATCAATAGCCTTGGTTCNTTTAGCAAAGCCTGTGCAATTCCAAGCCTTTGTTTCATNCCACGNGAAAATCCCCGAATTCTTCGATTCGTGTTCTCNAGTCCTACCATGCTAAGAAGCTCTTTNCTTCTGTCTTGTGTAACTTCTCTAGACAGTCCCGTAATTTCACCACAAANCCTTAGATACTCCTTAGGGCTCATATACCCATAGAATTCAGGGACATCAGGAAGATAGCCNATATGCCGGTTAGTCTTTGTATTTCCATAAGCAACCCTCTCACCATTGACATAGATTTCTCCGGCATCAGGCTGTAAGAATCCTAGAATCATTTTCATAGTTGTGGTCTTTCCGGCACCGTTTTTCCCGATAAAACCGAAGACCGAATTCTCTTCTACAGCAAAGCTTAGGTCCCTAATAACCTCAAGCTTTCCAAAGCTTTTCTCTAGGTTTTTAAGCTCCAATACAGCCATCATTCATCCCCTCTTCCAATAGTAAAATAAAGAATTGGTCCAATAATCTGTAGAAAAACCACAATAACAATCCACAAAACCTGATTGCCAAATCGGAATTTCTTATTCTTTAGTAAATGTATCAGTGCTGTTACCATAAGTACAAGCTCCACGATAATAATCGGGATAATAAAAGGTAAATACTCCATTATTTCATTCATTTAAATAACCTTTCCTTTCCTATAGTCTGCAAAATTTGGGCCGCAGGCACAAAGAGCCGTGTGAAAGGTTTATCTTTCACACTATCCTCCCTCTTCGTGTTATACACGATATTTATTTATTATTAATTTTCTCTAGTTTAGTTAGGATGTTTTTATACCTTTTTTCTTCCTGAAGGATTGCAAATGCAGGACTTTCTCTAATTAAGTTCTTTAGGTCATGCCAGATGGCAACCGAGGTTCTGGGTGCAGCAGTATCGACATCGATATCTTCAAGATACCGCTCCAAAGTATCAAAAATATCGTTTCCCTTAATCATAATCTTTCCCTTACTCTGACTAAAACTACACATATGCTCGATACTACGTTCTAGAGTATCCAATGCTTTATCCTTATCTTCTCGTCTAGCAAAAACTATAGAAGCTTCAAGCTCAATCTGCATTAATATTGCTGGATGAAGATTCTCTATATCAAACAAATGGCACAACTTTGTAAAAATACTATAATAAAGCTCTAGCTTCTCGTTATCTGACGAATATACTTTAAGAAAATCAGGCACCGATCCCAGAATATTCATCAAGCTAACAAATACATAGCCCTGCAGATACTCCTTAGCCTTATCCATATCCCCCTTCATCTGATAAGCCTTAATCAATAATGGTTCCGGTTGCATCTGAGGCTCGTTTCCTGTTTCCAACAAATCGATAGCTATGACTGGTTCTTGTAGGCTAATATAACACAGTGCCTGAAGCTGTACAGACATCTTTGCAAGATGCACATCATCCGAATTCTTCTCAACCCTCTTAAATATCTCCAAGGCCTTGGTAATAACTTCTGTTGATTTCTCGGAGCTTCCTGATAGGGACACATGGTTTAATAAAAGCAGTCCAAATTGAACCTGTAGCTGCCAGCAGGAGTAGTATTTCTTTAGATAGTCATCACACCTGGCAAGCACTTGATCGAAGGGCTCCTCAGTAAAGGCCTTTGCTAGCTTGTGGTAAAGCACTCTTATCTCTTCCTTAGTCATCTGAGGCTCATAGCCAACTAGCTCATCAATTGTAATGTCAAAATAAGCAGCAAGCACAGGCAGAAGTAGTATATCCGGATAGCTATGGCCGGACTCCCATTTTGACACGGCAGGCTTTGACACCCCTAAATGACCTGCCAGCTCCTCCTGTGTAATTCCTTTCTTTCTTCGGTGGATTAAGATTCTTTCTCCGATCTGTAGGCTTCCCATATTACCACCCCTTCCTCTTTAACATCATCTTTATCTATTTCTATTTTATTCTATCTAAAATATATCTACAATGGATTTATAATTAACTTTTTGTTAATTATATTAACCAATGGTTAATAACATCAAAGGGGACGATTCACCTATCTTCTTTTTGGTACAGAAGTCAGGTGAATCGTCCATCAATCTATCAGCGTCCAACAAATCCTCTGCTTCTTTAATCGTTTCTAACGTTTTAGTGTTTAGCTCTGATAAAGGAGTAAGTAATCTGCAATTTATAATTTTAATCTGTTTTTTCTTTTTGATATCGAATAAGCCTTGTTTCCAATGTCCCTGTATGTAGTTCGAAAAGATGATTGTCATAATCATAAAAGTATATTGAATCACCCTCTCCTATAACCCTCTTTCTCCCCTCCTCAATATTTAGACCTAGACTTTCAATTCTATTAAGGTATATTTCAAAATCTGCTTCCTTTATTTTAAATGCTATATGATTATAGCTTCTATCTATATTCTTCCCTTCCATAACTACTATCCAAAGGTCATTTATCAAGAAGAACTTTTCTCTAGAGATGGAAAATGCTTTATCTCCACTTGAATAAATCTCTTCTGCTTCAAATATATCTTTAAAAAATTTTGTAGCTTTATCTAGCTCCTTCACAATAAATGTTATATGACTAATACCTTGTATTAAGTTATTTTTCACCCCGACACCATCCTTTCAACTGAAAATAAAGCAGTTCAACTCCCTCTTGTTTTTTCTTGCATAAAAAACTAAAGCAAGATACAATAATATAATAAATGAAAATACAAAGGAGATATATTCATGGATTTTTTGTTGAATTTAAGCGGTCCCGCTCTATATATTATAATTTTTATTGCAAAGACTATTGAGGTTTCTATTGCAACAATTCGTTTAGTATATGTCAACAAGGGAGAACGCGTAAAAGGAGCTATTCTTGGTTTTGTCGAAATATTGATTTGGATATTAGTAGTAAGTTCAGTGCTTAATAATATTACTGATGATCCCTTTAAGATCTTTGCATATGCAGCTGGTTTCTCCTTAGGAAATTACCTAGGAGTTTCTATAGAATCTAANATTGCTGTAGGTCTTGCATCTATTCAAGTAGTGGTCCACGAAGAAGCCGGAGATATTCTTGCTGGTATACTTCGCGAAAATGGGTATGGTGTTACCATTATAGATGGAAAGGGTAAGGATGATAGCAAAAAGGACCTTCTATTTATTCAGCTAAAAAGAAGAAAAATCCCTGCTGCCATTAAGCTTATAAAGGAAACTGATCCTAATGCATATATAAGTATAAATGATGTCAAAACTATTGTTGGTGGCTTTATCAAGAAATAAAGATTGTAATTCCAATAGTAGTTTGTCAATCCGGTTAATGATAATATTGAATATAGTAACTGAGTACCTTTTGATAGGTATTCAGCTATTTTATAGCATAAAATGTGCCTTAGCACATATTACATAAAAAAGCTCATTCAGCCTAATCTAAGAGCCTGGGTGAGCTTTTAAGTATATTTTCTATATCTTACTCTTCTATTGCAATGAAAATAGCAGGTACAGGATATTCACCAAGCCTATATTCCTTAAGGAATAAGCCTTCATCTTTTGCTTTTAGGACGACTAACATTGGAAAAGTAGAACTACCTTTACCCTATTTTGCATAAGCATCATAAATTCGTCATGAAACATATTAGCTATATCATTACTATACTTATAACTGATCTCATATATCTTCCACCTATCACCCATGGAAATTACTGGTATGTCAAGAACTATCTTGCTATCTTTATCCTTCTTGAGAAAATTAAACCTCTCAAGGCCACTTATATTTTCAAAACAATGCATGTTGATAATCGGCAAGTCATCTTCCTTACCTGAATATATGGCATATAGCATTTTCATTACATCGAGTCCGTTCATACCATACTTCATGTTATCATGATTATTATAGCTGGAATGGGTTTTACCAAGCTCACTTCACCTGCTACGAAAAACCGTCCGCGGACAATTACCAGAAAGAACATCTGAAATTCGATATTTAGAATTTGCTATCATAACTGTTGTTCCTTGTCGTATTGGTTCCTTAATAAATTCTAATTTTGTTTTTGCCCCTCCAGCACCTTGACGACTAGCACCAAAGCAATGTTTTTGCAGTTCATCTATGTTAGCTATAACTTCGTCAGCATCCTTTCCTTCTACAAAGTCAACTAATGTAGAAGGATCTTTCGGATCCAAGTAAATTCCATTAACAGAGGTAAATATGAGTAAGTATTTTGGATGGACTAAGCTGGAAATTACCGAAGCTGTCTCATCATTGTCAATACATTCTACAATTCTCATATTTCCATTATTCCGAAGCTGTTCTAATTCCCAGCGTCGGTTCTCTTCGAAACTAACAGTATCATTATAATTTACAATAGGCACAGCATTCTGCTTTACACAACGCAGCAAGAACTGATGGATATGCTCTCTCTTTTCAGAATCATTAAAATGCATATGTTCTACTAATAGTTGCCGAACAGAATATTTTGATGGAATATAGCGCCTATATTCCTCCATAAGTATAGCCTGCCCCTGAGCTGAATAGTCGGTCATGATATCACTTTTAGGACCTGATAACTCACTGCCGGTTCTCTTTATATAATCTAAACGTCCTATTTCCACCGCTCCGGAACTAACCCAGATCATTCCAGGACGTAGTTCACTACCAATACGACTGAAAACATTATAATTAATATCATGTTCAGCCTCTCGTATCAAAGCCATTGATCCTATCTTTCCTACCAATTCAATATCAAATTTCATGGTACCTTATCCCCCTAATATGATTACATAAGCCTCTATAGCTTAATATTTTTTTATATAGAATTCTACAGTCTAGAAAAACGTCTGTAAGATATTGCAACATTATCACATATAATCTAGAATGTAAACTACCAGAATCAAAGATTTCTCTGAAGCCATCATCTATTTCATTTATAATTGTTGTTGAAATATTTAATGTATTATGCCCAGGCAAAACTCTTTGTATCTTTAGTTTTCTAACCCTTTGAACTGATTTCATAAAATCCACCGGGTCTGTTGACGGATAAAAGGAAATTGGAATTTTAGATGAAATCCATTCCTTTTCAGTTTCATAAACTGCAATATTTTGAAAATAGAATCTCCCCTTAATTAACTTTCAAAAAAGTAGACATCACCTAATGTACCATCATCATATTCTGTTCTTGGATAAGCTTTTATAAGCTCAAATCGTCCATTGGTGTATTCATTTATAACTTTATCCCAGAAGTGTACAGATGCAATATTAGCAGGATGGCGTTTCAGCTGCCATCTACCTTTATGCATTTCAAGAACTTTAAAAAAAGCTTGTCTCCCTACACCTGACCGTCTGTATTTATGCATTACAAAAAACTCTGCCATCTGAAAATCAGTTTCTCTATCATCTACTTCAGGAAGATCAATAACCATAGCAAACCCAGCTATCTTATCATCAGCAAAAATAAAGTACGCCCATCTCTTATCTTCAGTCCAATAATAATCAAGATATTCATAACCATAAAGGCCCAATTTATTTACATCACGTTTGTCCCATTCAGAAAATTCATAACTGTATTTTTCTAATAGATTTCTCAGAATTTCCTTTTCATCAATAGTAACTTGTTTCAACTCTACTATCATTTACATGACCCCCTATATAATTTCTAATTCAAATCCAATACCCTCTAACCTTTAATGTCAAAACTATTCCTTGTTATACTTTTTAGCTTTTAATGCTAGTGATTAACTAATTAAGATTTATTTTTATGAAATCTGATGATGTTCACCAATATAAGTAAGGCAATATAAATTGGTATCATAATAAATAATATTGCAAAAAAATCTCTTGTTGCGGTATAAGATGAACTTATAAATCCTCTTATAGACAAATGAGCTAATAGATATGATACTGGTAAAAGAAAAACTTTTATTGATATATTTAGCACTTTTTTATTACGATAAACTATCAACATAAATACTCCGCAAATTATTGCAAATACTATGGCTATAGTTGCATAATAGGCTAAGAATAGGCTGGGTAATGTAACTATCCCGCCATCTGGATTTATATCTTTTCCATAGATTAGTATATCTTCATTTCCATTAGCCTGATAATAATATACCGCTACAACTTTTTCAAGATTTGGATTTATAAGAGTATTTTTTGTAATAGATTTTTTTACATTTCTATTCCATATACTATTCCATGTTATTATGTGATAAATATAACCTGTGTTGTCATCTGTCGGATAACTATATATATCATATCCATGTACATTATCCTCGAAGTTTGCAAGCACCAATCCATTAGAAATCTCTTTTATGGTCACACTTCTTTCGCTATATGGGTTATACTCTGGCGCAGTCAAAAAATTAATTGCTACAATAAAAAGCACCAACGAAAACATAACTGAAAATATAATAGTCAGAATTTTTTTCTTGAATAATGTTGACTTTATTTTTTTAAAAGGTGATGCATTTCTATCTACTGGTATCACGTTAAAGGTTCTCATCTCATTTAGGTGATTCCTGCATTCTTCACACTCCGTAACATGACTTTCAACAATCGCACATGAATCATCACTTAGCATATCTTCTATATACAACGGCAAGAAATCTTTAATAACATTACATGTGATCTTCATCAATAATCCCTCATTTCTTCTCTAATCTTATTTCTAGCTCTATGATAAGTGACACAAGCCCAGTTTTCTGTTTTACCAAACAGGATACCAATTTGCTTAAAGCTCAGCTCACCAAACACTCTTAGAGTAAATACTTCCTTATATGGTTCAGATAGGTTATGGAGAATCTCATGAATTTTCATTGATTCTTCAGATGAAAGCACTGACTTTTCTATATTAAAATCATCTTCCTTTTCAGGCACTGAGTCCAGGTCAAGCAAGTTTTTATGTTTTCTTATGTATGAATAATAAGAATTTTTGGCTATCTGAAATAACCAGACTTTAATATCACAATTGCCTTTAAAGCTATCAATGGACTTTATGGCTTTTATAAATGTTTCAGAAGTAATATCTTCAGATATATGTTTATTTTCAGATAAACTATATATAAAAAAATACACATCCTTGAAATAGTTGGTATATAACTCCTCAAGCTCTGTCACTTTTTCACCTCCTATCAATAAGACTCACGGGAATCAAATATCTTACAGTAAACTATAAAAATTATTAAACTTTTCTTAGATATCAACATTCTAAATATCCATAAGCAAAAAAGCAAGCCTTTCATTAGACGTTTGTTTTTGTCCAACAAAAGGGGTTCACTTCAGAACAGGGGATTATTTTTATATATTAGCATATTATTGATGAACATTAAATCTTCTGTAATGTAGGCAAGCTTGGGATAATTTAATATGTTATTGTGCTTTAATAGAACTGTTTTCTGTTTAAACACAGTCAATTTGCAATAAACGATACTATTCTAAAAAAAATAAAATGTTATAAACAAGCTCTAAAATTTTACAAATACGACATGTTCATATATAAAAATAAATGTTATAATAAGGGAAGAGTTGCATTAATTTATTATATTAGAGGTGAAAATGTGATTAAACTTTTGTCTGTTGTGAAATCGGTACTGACCCTATTATTGTTTTATGTCTTAGTCTTAGCAGTGAGGTTTTTTTCTCTGATTTTGATAATGATTTTCTATTACATAATTAACAAAAAAACTTCACTACTATTGATGAATTATTCAAAGTGACAAATTTGACATATAACAACCATAATAATTTGCTTTATGTACTGATTATATTATTGTCAATGATTATTTATCTAAATATTTTGCCGGGGGTAAGAAAGAATATATATAATAAAACAGCAATGTCTATCAATAATATAAAATCTTTTAAATTAGTAATGCTTGGCTTAAGCACAGGACTATTTATAAGTTTTTTAGTTAATGCTATCCCATTACCAGAATACATAAGTATGGGTTTATCGATAGTAAAAGATATTAGTATACTAGAATTAATATTTCGATTATTTGGAACAGTTATACTAGTGCCAATTGTTGAAGAAGTTTTATTTCGCGGGGTATTACTGGATAAAATATCTGATAAGATTCCTTCAGTATTTGCAATACTTATCAGTTCAATTGCTTTTAGTTTTTTTCATAATGATTATGTCCAGATGATTTACACATTTATTATGGGAATTATATTTGCAATTACTTACCTTAAAGTTAAAAATATATTTGCTCCAATTATTGTACATATTATATATAATTTTACATCAGTTACCTGTAGCTATATAAATTATATTCCATTTAATACAGGCATTTTGATTATAGTGTTTACTGGTTTCACATCAGTTTTGTTAGTAAGCAA
>JGI24709J26583_10001219_pt1 | contig 21858 bp, 24 predicted proteins | sample BioPla2DNA1_FD_26583 | JGI IMG/M metagenome (IMG submission 26583) | reverse complement strand
AGAAATTGGTTTAGGACTAATTAACATATTATCATCCTTTTCTTAAAAAATTAATTTAAGATTTGTTCTAGATTTGAATGATAATTGATGTTATTTTACATAATCCACTTCATCACTTTTAAAAATCCCAATCCAATCCATTTCACTCCATAATAACAAATATATGCGATGATTTTATTTTTACTGGTTTTTAACATAGTCTCTAGAAAAGCTTCATCTGCAAAATTATAAACAGTAGATTTCTTTACATGCCACATATTTGCTATTTCTAATGCGAATTGATATAACACATCAATTAACAATGACGCTATTAAATTTGAACTAATAACTCCGGATTTTAATTTAGGACCATTCCATGCATAATCTTTAGAAACAGTTATACAAATTTTATCATCAGTATGATATTCGATGTGAACCCATTTATTTTTAAATTCTTTGGGAAAAGATACTGTTTTATCAACTATAAATTTAGTTTCTTGAACAGTTACATAATCCCAATGATGAATCCCACATTCTGAGCCTAGTTTAAAGTTATTCTTAAAATTTTCTACATCAATTTCATCACTCATAATATAATTCTCCTTTTAAAATTTATTCAGTCATATAGAGTTTTGGAGTTTTCTCAATGTATAGACAATATCTGAATTCTTAGGATCATCTTTAAATTCTGAGGTCAAACACCATCTAACATAACTAGAAGGAGTATCTTTAAATTTAATTCCTTTATGTTTTCCAAATGACCAAGTTTCCTCGCTGAGATCAAATGGTTTAGCTGAAATTTCACATAGTTGCTCCCATGTATGATAATCAGTTTTTAACCAATCAATATCCATTCTCTTTTTCAATTCCATCAGAACATCATATGTCAACCAGCAATCAGTAACTGCACTATGAATAGATCTTTTATCAAATAGTTTATCTAAACGTTCAGGAAACAAATAATAGTAAATAGCATCTAACGAATAGCCGCCAATATCATCTTTCGGGATAAATTGTTTAGCTAATCTTCTAGTGTCAATAGTTAAATTAAAATTAATTTCTGAGAGGCCATATTTTTTAAATGCAGAATTTAAAACATCTATGTCATAATTAATATTTTGTCCAACAAATATAGTTTTATTGTCAGTATTAGATGTTAAAAAATCATGTAGCTCAGGGATTACTTTACTACAGGATTCCCATTCATCAGCTCTATCTTGAGTAATCCCATGAATAACAGTCGATACTGGTAAAATTCTTTGTTCCGGTCTCATTTTAAACCTTTTTTCAATCAAAAGAACCTGATCGCTTAAATTATGAGATCTGTAACCAACATCGAAATGTAATCCACCAAATTCTATCAATTCAGCATTTTCAATTCCAGTAGTTTCAGTATCAAAAATTAACATATTCATTACAAAAAATCTCCTTTTAAATTTTATTCAATCTGTCAAATTTTGATTCAACTCAAGGAAGTGAATTAAAGAACTTTTTAGATAATCATAATATTAAGTATATTGAAAAAGCAAGAATCATTAAAAATCCAGATACTGATCGCTTCTTGGAACTTGATTTTTATATTCCAGATTTTAATTTGGCTATAGAATTTGATGGATTATATTGGCATAGCACTGCTCACCAACTCAATAATAATTATCATTTACAAAAAACCGAATTATGTCAACAATCTAACATTCAACTTATTCATATTTTTGAAGACGAATGGAAATTCAAACAAGATATTGTATTATCTAGACTTAAAAATAAACTTAATTTAATTATTCGAAAGATCTATGCTCGAGAATGTACTATTAAAGAACTTAGTTATTTGGATAAACAAAAATTTTTAAATGATAATCATCTACAAGGAAACGATATTTCTAAAATCAATTTAGGTCTATATCACAATGATGAATTAGTATCAGTTATGACCTTTTCTGGTGGCAGTATCGCTAAAGGTTCTAAATCTCAAGACTCAATTTATGAACTTTCTAGATTTTGTAATTTAAAAGACACTGTTGTTATTGGTGGAGCATCAAAATTATTAACATATTTTAAGAAGAATTATAATTGGTCTTCTATTTTTAGTTACGCAGATAGACGCTGGTCAGATGGAGATGTATATAATAAATTAGGATTTCAATTTTTATATAACACTACTCCAAATTATTGGTATATTAATTTATCTAAAGTTTAGAAAGACATCATAGATTCACATTTAGAAAATCTGAATTAAAAGAAATGAAATCATATAAGGAAAATCTAACTGAATTTGAAATTATGGAGCTTGAAGGATATTATAGAATTTATGATTGTGGTAGTAGTAAGTTTGAGATGAAGAATGAAATTATTTAAATAAATTCATCCATTTAAATCTACAGTTTAATCCAGGAATTAAACAAGTAGAAGTATACCCTTCAGTTAAACCAATAAATTTCTTTTCATTTTCTTTGCATATAGGACACAATTTAGATTCGTTTAAAAGATATTTATCATAATATTCATGAATATCTTCAAGTGTCATTTTATGTGCTTGTCTTAGATGAGAACCCAATCCTTTTCTAGATACAAATTTTTTATGGCACAATTCACATTCAGTATCTCGATATTCATCTAAATTTCTTCTTATTGGAACGTCAATAATTGGACCAGCTGGATCTTTTAAAAGATTTTTAACGAGGTCGATTAATTGATCAGTCCCTGATTTCATATCATCTTCCCATATTACATGATATATACAATCTGGATATTTATCTTGAATTACTTTCTGTTTCATCATATCTCGTCTAAATACATCAAGCATATTACATCCATAGAAATTTGTTTTTCTTCTATATTTCCATAAATCTTTTTCTTTAATATGAAATTCCGTTCCGTGAAATTCACAGATTAGTAATGGCTCTATTTTATAATTTACGATAGCAAAATCATAAAAGAAAATGTTATAATTATATTTTTGTGTTAATGGATTATGTAATACATTTTCATAAAATTTATTTTCACCATAAAAAAATTTAATATCTTGTCTATCTGAATATTGATTTGCAATTGGTTTAAAAATTGTATTTACTGATATAAATGAATAATTTGATCCATAAGATCCAGATTCAATCTTTGCATCTATAATTAATGAGGTTAGACATTTTTGTTTGTCGCATATAATATGATATCCATGAGTTAAATTTTTAAATTTTGTTTTAGATTCGCAATATTTACAGACTCCTTCATTTTCTTGTTTAAAATACTTATCATAATAAGTTTTTAATTTTATATTTGGATGACTTGCAACAATATGACAAGATAACCCTTTAGTTCCTTCACAGATCAAGTGACATATTTGACATTCAATTGGTTCTTTAAATGTTCTTGGATATCGTTCTTCTCTATTAACTATAAAATCGTTTCCATATTTCCCTATACAAGCTCTGGATTTACAAGTCGGACTATATCCTTGTCGCATTCCTCTAAAAAATCTTTCATTAGTATTGCATATAGGGCAAATCTTATTATTTTTTTCATCATCTGTCGCCATATATAAATCATAATAAGATTTTCTTGTCAATGTATTATTATGGCAAGAATTTTTACAGCCAAAAAGATGTCCGGTTAATGAAAATAAACTAGGGAATTCTCGACTACAAACCCCGCAAGTATATTCTTGGTAATGATTAGAGTTGATGTTATATCGTTCTTTTTTTGTAGAATCTACATATTTTCCCATGCAACTTTTATTAGTACATATTGGTGAATATCCTTTAGCTATAGTTAAAAATTTTTTAGGATTTTCATGACATATTATACATAAAGGATCGAAATCATTAGGTTTTAAATATTTTAGCCAGTATTCAGATGAAGACATAGAGTGTTTAAATCTGATATGATTACTCAGATCTCTGGCCATAGGAAATTCTCGATTGCAAATTTTACAAGTGAACATAGAAGCAACTACCTTTATAGAACGAAGTTAATAAAATCCCTCTAGAAATTAATCTAGAGGGAATTTTAATTTAATTCTAAACTAAGAATTACTTAGTCTGAATAACATTTAAGACCGAAATACCCTGAGGTCTAACCAGCTGGCTGCCATAGCGGCTAATTACTGTAAGTGCAGGAGTCGCCCCGAGGGGGAATGGGCTCAAAACTGCAGGCACATAAGGAGCAAAAATGAAACAAGCTTTGAGCTCTTCTGTTGGCTTATACACATTCAACACCTTACCCTGCGGAACAACAGGACTGACTAACACCTTCCATTTTCCATTTGCAACAGTAGCAGTCTCGTAACCCAACGTTCCATCTTCATCACTCTTACCAGTATAACGGAATTCCTGCAGCGATTCAAAGATAGTCGCATCTAGCGGATTACATGCTAAAACGTTACCCGCGGCGATATTCGTATCTGTATAAATTGCAGCTGACAGTTCATTCAGAACCGGCAGAACGTTTTCCATCCACTGCTTAGGACCCCATGTATATGAAGGGCTGTAACTGGCTGGATTCTTATCAAACACCTTATTATGACTAGCGCCATTCAAGCGTTCACAAGCATACAGCAAGGAGTTAATGATTTCGCGATCGATATCAAGCACAATCTGCTGACCAATAACAGAAACAAGCTCGGTCTGAATATCAACATTAAACAGAGCCTTAATATCCTGCTCCATCTGGACAGTCCATTCGGTGCTGATCTGACGATCCTTGGCGATCAATCTCATCTTATCGATATTGAAGACCACGCGAGGATTAATGGTATTCTCTTCCAGAGACACGGTGCAAGCAAAAGCGACACCTGTAATCTGACCATTAACACAAGCAAGATCGAGTTTACCGGTTAAGAGATCAATGCGACCAGTCAGAACATCACTAACAGTTCCGTCCATATTGGTGATATTAGCAGATAGTTCGCCGTCAACCGTTGGGGTAATACTAACCTGAACATTCTCGCCATTAATAACAACACCGGTGATGGTGAAGTCTTTTTCAATGTGAGCAATATCAGGATTCAACCCAGCCATGGCTAACAGATCATGAGTCCCAGGAACAGAAGCCGCACTCGAAAGAGGGACAGTAATATCTGGACCGCGGGAAATATCAGTGTTAGATGGAGCCATATAATTAGTTGCATCGCCGAACCGCTTGAAAGTAGCACGGACGAAACCGCGAATAATTTCAGGCTTATCCATAGGAATAACAGTGACTAACTCTTTAGCGATGGTCTTGGGGAAGAACACGCGAAGCAGAGGCAGAGCCAAAGTCTCGTATGGGTTTAACTGATACATTGAGTTTTCGAGCAGAGTTCTACGAGTATTTTCGCACAGGACTCTGAAGGCGTTACTATCTTTCGCTGAAATACCCTCAGAAAGAGCGCGGACGTAGGTATCAAAATGCTCGTTGTTAACAAGAATTTCTCTAATAGCAGCTGGTTTCGAAGGATCGACACCAGTAACTTTCTGAGTCATTCTGTATGATTCTTTTAGCATTGTTTTCATATCTATCCTTTTTTGGTTATGACAAGTTTACGAAGAAGAGCGTATCTCTTCTTCAAGTTTTCAAGACTGAGCTTATCAATAGCCGAAAGGATACTTTGGACTGTTGTTTTATTCTTTCCATATAATACGTCTTGTTTTTTAAGTTTCTCAATACAGTTTAATATTTTTTGCTTAAGTAACTCTACTTCTAGTTCTTTTTTCTTCTCTACAAGACTTTTTTTATTTTGTTCAATGATACCTAACAGCTTTTTAATATCAGTCTTATTGTTTTGTACTTGCCTCTGTTTCTTTCTGAGATCTTCATAAAACAGCGGCGAAAAATGTTCTATTAAACTATCCATCAAAAGTATTTTTGATGCATTGTTTCCGGTAACTGTATTCGAATCAATTAGTCCAGTTTTGATAATTTCCATTTATACAGTCTCCGATTCCAATTGTTTAATTATAGCTTCTTTCAGTACTTGATTGCTTTGTTTTAAATCTTCTATTTCGTTAGTTATCTTAGCTATCGATAATTCTGATCTAGTTTTTAAATCTAAAAGCTTTTGAATTTTTAAATTAGAATTTTTATGTAGTTTCTCTAATCGTATTTTTGATTTAGTTTGAAACAGATCATATTCATCATTTTCAAGGATCATTTTTAATTGTTTGTGAAAATCCTCTAAAACTAACTTTTTCTTTTTATTTTGTTCTTTAGAAACTGCATTTTCTGTACGATTAGCCATTTTATCCATAAACTCCTAGAAATATAACTATTTCGAATAATTTAGTATCTTTTAGATAACTTCAAAATTCGTTTTTCAATCAACATATCTAAACAATTGGGAAGGTAACATTTTCCGTTACTACAACTTATAAGTTGGTTTGACTCATTTATAATACGAATTACGTTTTCATTTTTGATCTCTTGGATAGTAGCAGAATGATGACTTGGTTCCGAAACACTATCATAACATATAACAACTAATGGATCTAACACTTCCTGGTATCCGCCTCGATCCTCAACATTGGCTAAGCCTCTTAATGAGAAACCAACAGGAACACCATCATAAATCAATCCGGATAAAGTTTTACCGCTTTGTGAATAAGGTGTCGTTTCTACAACACCTTTAATCATATTTCCAACCCAGCCCCATTCTCTAATAATATGAGATACATTTTGATACATTACTGTAGTTTGTCTAATTTGATCGCTAGTAATTGGGTGATCGAGTTCGCCTAAAAAAGCTCTTCTTTTAATTTTATCATTGATTTTATTCATTGCTGAATCTAGAACTCTTTTAGGATAAACTCGCTTATTTTGGTTTTTAGCGTCAGCTTCTTGTAAATATGCCTCAAACACAACTTTTCCATCAGTATATTTTTTAACTTTTTCTGGAGTTGCAAAAACGGCAGACTCTCTAATGATGTTTGAAAATACTCCGCTATATGCATATGTCGTTGGCATAATTAAACCTCGCTTTTAATTTTATTCTGTTTCCATTCGTTTCCGTTTGTAATGAGCTTCGAGGTCAGTTGCAACATCACGAATTAACATATAAAAATCAATAATAAGCTCATCTGCTTTTTCTTTAAATGTTTTTAGATTATTAACAATAACTTTAAAAATTTCAAATGCCTCTTTAATTTCTTCTCTAGTATCTCTAAGTTCTGGATCCGTAGAATTAGTAAGGACTTTATCGAGAAGAGTAAATCGTTTATATAATTTTTTTAGCATATATAATCGACCTACAGCACTGGCGGTTTTAGCAGGGCCGGTGTCTATAGGCTGTCCTGTAATAGGATCAAACCCGCCACCCATCCCGTATCCCATACCCATGCCCATTTGATTTTGAGGATCAGTGGTATCACCAAAGCCTTTTAATGGATCTGGTTTTTGTGGCTCTCCGCCCATACCACCCATAGCCATTGGGTCGAATTCACCCATTTCTCCTTCAGGCATTTCTTCTTCTCCAACAGCAGGTGTGCCGGGTGGAGTATATTCACCTATATTAGCTTGAATTTCTCTAGTTTTTGCTTGGATATGTGCAATCTTTGCTTCTTCTTCCGTTTGAGGAGTATCACCGGCAATTTCTATGTTTGGTTGTTCTTCCTCTTCATCTTCTACATTATTATAATCTATTTCTTCATCAGATACATCTGTTTGCGCACCTGCAGGTTCTTCATCAGCTTCGAAAATAGATTCTTGTTCTACCGTTTCCTCTTCCTCTTCATCAGACTCATCATCTTTTTTTTGAAGTGGATTACCGGAATCTAAATTTTCATCTTTTGGATTTCTAGGAAATTTAGTACCTTCTGATTCCTCGCTTCCTTCTGGCTTTGGATACCTAGTTTTCTCGGCGGTACTGCCTTTGAGTTCTTTTTCCGCTTGATCAATCTTATGACTATCCAATCTAGCTCTTCGCAATTGATTTTTGGAACGTTCATATTCAGCCTGTACATATAAATCAGCTGCTTTTTTTCTTAGAGCTAGCAATCTCGGAGATTTTTTAAAATCAGTCGATCCCATTGTTACTTCTTCTTGTTCAGATATCAATCTTTGAATTGATAAAAATTTTTGATATTTTTCCATTAGTAAAATCCTCCGCCCATAGCCATCTGTTCTTGATCAGATGGTGTTTCACCAAGTTCTTTATCAAGTTTATCTTCAGTAGATACTTGCGATACTTCATCCCAATTAATATTAGGTAGATATTTTCTCTTGAGCCAATTTTCTGAAATTCCCAATTGTTTTAGAGCTTCAATGAGACGTTGCATCTGTTCAACATATTCCATCTGATGTTCGTATGGGCTAATTTTTGGTTCTGGGAAAGTTATTTGAATCTCATCCATATGTTCAGATGATTCTGGGAAAATTATATCAATGATTTTACAAAACATCTCTTTCAATGGAATAGATAACTCTTTTTGTAATGAAATGATGGTTCTACAGAAGTTAATATTCTCAACTGTAAGAAGAGATCTGTTAGAATTATGGACGAATACACCTGAACTCAATGCAAAGTTATGATAATTTTCGATTTCTAAATCACCACAATCGTGTCTCTCAGTTAGAAATTCTACTGAAGAAACAGAATGATTAAATCTGTGATCTTGAAAGACTTCTTTTTTGAGCTCATCGTAATTCCAAGACATTAACGAATCACCTTCAACTAAATCTTTAGCTTGTTTATAAGATCCATCTCGCATCATCCATTGATGATCTGGTGTACACTCTTCGAACTTTCCATTATTCAGATATACTCGAACCATTTCTGCATTTTTTCTTGTCCGAATAGCTTTAGTAATTTTTCCAGCGACAACGTTATGAGTTTCCGGATCAATAGAATATGTCCACTGGTTAAATGATTCTGGATCTTTTTCATATTCTTCGATTAATTTACCCAATTCGATATTATGTCCTTCTAAAAGAGGTATTTTTGTATTTAACGAAAAACATAAATTTTCCTCCAAACCTAAATAGGGAGCAGGTACACCGAGGTTCGCGACAATATTATCTCTAATAAACTTCAGGTGTTCAACATCTTCCTGCGGATTCATTCCCCACTGCTGATTTTCAATTTCGATAAATTTTTTACCATCTCTCATCGGGAGATAGATAGTTTCAAAAGTAGGAATTTGAGACGGGATTGAATTTATACTTCCCATACTATCAATTGAATATTTTCGTTTTGATATTCCTTCTTTCAATGACTCGATAAGATTTTTAGCATCTCTAGGTAAACCGGTTTCTACCGATATTACTCTTTTATCAGTTGCAAATGTGAGTTGTTTAATAGTTTTAGCTGTCTTTAGCGCCATTAACAATCTACAGTCATAATTAACACATTCAAAAATAGATTCACCATAAGGATCAAATGCTTCTGGGTTAATTCTCCAATGAATCATTAATTCCGGCGGAACATATCGAATTTTTAAATCATCACCTTTTTGAATAGAATTCAGATAATTTAAAATGACTTTTTTCATGTCATCATTCAATTTAATTTTATCATTATCAGATTTAAGTTTTCTATATAAACGATTTAAAATATCTTGACATAGACCATCCACATTACGTCCACCACTAGAGAACATAGATGAGCTTTGCATAGTAGAAGGATCTATTTTTGGGAACACCAAATATCCCAAACAAGATCTAAATCGTTCTGTTTCTAATCTGATAATGTATTTTGGATCATGTACAGTAATGAACACATCTCGCAATTGAATTCTATTATCTTTATCTTTCTTCGGTTCTTCTGTCCCATCATATTTAGATTTAAATCTGTCATCATCATCGTTTTTTCCTGGTGGAGAAGACGCATCAGATTTATGTGAATCTTTGGATCTTAGATTTTCTGGATCCATCTTCTGATAAGATACTTTATTATCTAATGAGGTATTATCTACTGGCAATCCTGAAAATACCCCGCCAAAAGTAGTATATTCAATTAAAACTCTGGCATGTATAATATCTTCTTCTGGATGATTGTTTTCATTGATTATTGTAACAGGAATTTCTTTTTCAATAGGATCTAAATGATTGATTTTATTTTTAAATTCGATCTCATGGTCTTCTTGAAGAATAGTTAATGCATTTTGTCCTTTGGGAGATACTAAAATCTCGATAAAATTATCACCCTTTTTCAAAGTGGTTCTGACAATGTTTTTAATTCGCTCATCGAGTCTCATCTTTTTCTCGATGGATTTGCATCTGGCTATAGTTGTTTTTATATCATCAGATTGCTGTTCAGGATTATCAGTCACATATTGAACACTTCTCTTAGTAATATCATCTGGAGATATAATGTTATCAGTTAAAGTTTCTAGAGCTCGCTGGCAATATGAAATCTTTTTAACAATAGCATCATATTCATTATAACGGTACACTCTCCCGGAAGTATCATAATTTTGAACTTGTGAAGTTCCTTGCATATTTTTTAGAACTTCATCAGGAAAACCAGTTCCTACGGATGATATTAAATTTTGAATAGTTTCTAAATATTTATTTCTGTTAGAACTGATACTATATTTTTCTATTGATTTAAATGCACTGTCGATTTGTTTATCAATTTGATTAGATCGAGTTCCTAATATTGTACTCTTAATTGAATTTAATAAATCACTCATAAACTATATTAACCCGATGATTCTCGCTTCTGAATCATTTTTGCTATTTGATCCGAATCTATTTTATTTCGAAAATATAAAATCATATTTTTTATCATCATAATTCTATTTCCATAGAATGAAATAAACATTTTTTCATTTGCTGGACCCATGATTTGAACAGTTAAATTGATGAAATTTCTTTCCATCGTCTCAAATTCATCATTTGGAATTTTTACATGCCCTTCTGATGTAAAAGCCAATGCTTGATCATTATAAATTACATCATATGCGAGAGATAAAAAATAATCAAACAATTCTAGAACACTTTTATATTTGTTCAATAATACATATTGTTTGATTCGTTTATCGATCAAGAAAACAAATCCAATTAAAAATAATAGCGATATCAAAAAAAATATCATTTATAGAACCTTATGTTTTATCTACAGAGATTTCAGATTCTTTTTTAGTTACTAAAATCGCTTGAATTTCAGATGGTTTTATAATTAAGCAATCATTCTCGGTATTTAAAATTGCGACCTTGTTATCCTTGAGAATATCTAATATTTTCTTTTCAATATCATGTATTGGAGTATCATCAGTATCTGTTATGACTATTGGTTTCATTGCAGATTTTGGATATATAACAATTTTTCGAACACTCATTTTTAACTCCTATAAATTTATCCCAATTTTGTTCCGAGAATGATTTTTCCATCAGCGCTACTTATATTATGTTTGATTTTTACAGGTTTTGATTTTGTCTGTTTTACTGTAAAAGGAATATTTAATGTTTCTAAACGATTTCTTAATCTGTTATTTTCTCTTATAGTTGAAACAAATATAGAGCATGGCGGACGATATATTTTACCATTAAAAGTAAAAGATTTATTACTATCTACTACTTGATAGATAATTGACATAGTTAAAATTCCAAAAAGAAGGATGTACTCTTCTTTTTTTTAATTAAAGAGTACATCCTCTCTTATATTATATTACTCATCAAAATCAAAATCAGAATCAACTTCGAAATAATCCATTCCTTCTTCGAGTTGCATTTCTCTGATTAATCTCTCGATGATCGATTCTTCGGTTTTTTCCCTATCTCTTAGCTGTTGATCAGCAGCATCAACGTCGAGGACCGGTGCTTCTTCCTCTTCCTCATCTTCTTCATCAGATTCAGACTCTTCATCTTCTTCTGAAACACCATCTTCCGCATCATCTGGAAGTTTTTCTAGATCAGAATCATCTTCATCAGTTTCTTCATCATCCTCAAATAGACCATATTCTTCTAAGTCATCCTCGGGATCATCTTCATCACCGTCATCATCAGATTCTTCATCATCTTCGAATAAACCATATTCTTCTAGATCGGAATCATCTTCACTTTCATCTTCATCGGATTCTTCATCATCCTCAAATAGACCATATTCTTCTAAGTCATCCTCAGAATCATCTTCATCTGAATCCAGCTCCTCGTCCTCTTCCGAGACATCATCTTCGGCATCAGCAGGAAGATCTTCTAAATCTGATTCATCTTCATCAGACTCTTCATCATCCTCAAATAGACCATATTCCTCTAGATCATCTTCGCCTTCATCGCCTTCATCTTCATCAGATTCTTCATCATCCTCGAATAGGCCATATTCTTCTAGATCATCTTCACCTTCGTCGTCATCAGATTCTTCATCTTCTTCAAATAGACCATATTCCTCTACACCCTTTTCATCATCAGCATCATCAGGTAATCTAGATAAATCGTCTTCCATATCATCTACGTCTTCAGCTTCTGAACCTTCTTCATCAGACTCATCAATATTATCATCATCCGAATCCGGCTCCGAATCAATATCAACATCGTCATCATCTTCGAACAAAGATTCATCCATAATGGTATTATCAAATTGATCAGTATCATCGGGATTGACTTCTGCACCACCTTTAGCTCTATGTGTGTCGCCAAGATCCTTCTCATCAATATCACTATGAATTTTCGAACTCGGACCTTCACCAGAAGGAATTCTGGTTTCTTCGCCATCACCTAATGTAGGAAGATCATTATCTTCCTTAAAATACATTTCTTCTAATACAGAAACAATATTTGAAACCTTTTTATGAGTCTGTAAATTACCATCACCTTTATAGCTAAGGATGTCACCAACAGTACCCATATATTTTTCTGGGTTCGACATATCTATCGTTTCTTGTAAAATCTGTGAATATCTTTTCTTCATGGTTAAATTCTCCATCTATTTTATTAAAATGAGTAAGAAAATACATCTTGCCCAACTAAAGTTTTAGTTTATTCGGTTACAAATTGATAACGTTTCATTACAGAAATGCCCCTTCCATCACATCAGTATTTATAAATGGGACAGCAACACTTTTATCAATATCTTCAATTCTAGAGCAAGAGAAAATCGATTTTAAATTAACAGTCGCGTTTTTCGGACCACTTCTATTTTTTCCAATGATGATCCTAAAATCACCATACTCAGATGGTATCCTTATATCTTGGTTAGTATCAGCTTCATTTTCTATATTTCTTAAAATTCCAACAAAATCTGAATGTTCTACTTTTTTAATAGATTCACTCATATTTGCTAAACTTAAATCTTCTTTTGGATTATATGCACCGCGATTTAATTGAGTAACAGTCACCCATGGAATATTTTGCATTACTGCAGCAACTTTCATGTCAATAGTAATCTGACCCATTTCAAGACGATGTAAATCAAAAATCTGTCCGGCTTTCAAAAGATCTAAATAGTCAACATATACTGATCTAAGAACCGCTCGACCTTCATATTTAACTTTTAATAGATCACAATATGAAATTAAATCACTAACTGATGTTAAAGTTGGGGGAAAATAAACCATACTTACTACAGAATTATGATCTCGACACCATTCTTTAATTCGTTGTTCTAATATTGGCCGTTCAATTTCAAAATTTTTAATTACTTGTTTTATTTTTTTATTTTCGATAGAACAATATAATCGAATTAATGATTCATCTACTAAATTTTCAAGAGTAAAATAAACATATATACTCATCGGTCCATTAATATGTCTATTTTCTTCAACTGCATTTCTAACAAAATTATTCAAAAGAACAGATTTTCCATCACCACTGCAGCCCCCAAAAATATATAATCTAGAAGGTTCAAAACCGCCGTTTAAATAATCGTTAAGTTGTTTGTATCCAGTAGAAATTGAATTTTTTCCTGAATAACTAATTTCGATTTGATTTAATACTGGAGTAAAATCATCACTAAATAAATCTAATTCTTTAATACTAGCCTTAGATTCTTTTCTTTTTTCTTCTAGTACATTACTATGCAGTTTAGATATTAGACCATTCCAATAATCTAAAGTTTCACCGGAATCTACAAACGAATTAGAATTAAATTTAGATATAAAATCTTCAACTACTGGAACATCTAAGTATAATCTAACTAATTGTTTTTTCTCATTGATCTGATGAATTGCAGCATCTATTTTTTCATTTTCTAATTCTTTAATAGATAATATTTTTAGATAAGAATCAAGTTCTTGAAAATGTCCACTGGATATAATATTATCTAGTATTTGATCTTTAGATTTTTTTTCCAATTTAAGTCGAAGAATTGTTTTTGATAATGAAAACTTTTTTCGAAATTGGAGAGCGATTTCTTCTTCTTCATATGATGCAAAGATAGTTGCAATATCAGTAATAATATTTGTAGTAAATTTATTATTATCACTGAGTAATACTAGACAGCATAGATTGATAAAAGGTTCAGTCAACATTTAGATTCAAACGCTTTCAAATATTCAGATTTTTGCCATGGAAAATAAATATATAATTCAGGAATTTCTTGATAATATGTCGGTTCAAATTCTGAATCTTTATCTTTGAAAATAATTATTGAATCAAAATCATCATTAAGTTGATTTACAATAGACGAGTAAATTACATCAGGACCGCAAACATTAGATGTAATTAATACTTTCGGCTTTGAACAAAATCTACTTCTATAAGTTGTATTATATTCATATATACTAAGCGCGATCGGAATATCTAATCGATTACTAACATATGCTCCAATAAAAATATCATCAACCTCTGGTGTTACGATAAATTCATATTTTTTAATATCTTTTTTACTTTTTAATTTATTAACCAATTCATCGATGCGAAAATAATAATCATCCCAAGTGATATATTGATTTTTCACTTTAAAACCTCCAACCTAATGATTAAATTCAACCCTATATTGTTACAATTTCGAGATTATAGTGAAATATCACTAGTTTCTTAAATTGATTTAACTATCTTTAAATTCTATTCAAATTTCAACATTCCACTCCCCGCCATCACAGAAATATCATCATTAGACATAAATTTATGGATCAAATGGCGGTTGTAATCTCTATCTAAATTACTTAGTACTTGCAATGAACGATAAATACTAGCCGTTTTTGCTCTTTGTTTTTTAGTACTTTTTCCTTGATTAAATAATTGGGCTATATGTGCACATTTATTATCAAATTCAATAAATTTCTCTTGTTCAAATAATGGATATATTTCTTGAACATAATCTTCAGAAATAAGTTCCAGTAATCGATAGGCTCTAAGCATATAACAAATCAAGTACATATGAATAGCTCGATTAAATGTCCCTCGTTCTTTGCAATAAATTGGATGATCCTTAGGATTAAGATTTTTAAATCCATATTCATCAGCTATTTCATTCAATAATTTATATACAGTATCTTGGATTGTATGCAGTCCATCAAATCTTAACTGTAACGAATTACTTCTCAGATCCATTTTAACTAAAATGTTATCGGAGTTGAATACAGGAACGAATCTGCCAATTGCTAATCCTTTAAATAAAGCGCTTGAATCATAAGTAATATTTACTTTTACATTATGAACTCTCTTTATATGATATGAAAACAACTTATGATAAAAAACATCAATAAAATTAGCTCCGCCCAGAACATGAAAATTAAATTCACGGAATCCTTTTTCGATTGCATATTTTAAAATTTCAGATAATGGAATTGTATATAAAATTACCGGAATTGTCATATCAGTGGCTAAATTGGCAACTAATCCACCAGTAGCAAAATTTTTGAACCCATCTGCTAAATTTTCTTCCCATAAAAATTTAGACCACGTATCATATAATGATGGTGTTCTAAAATGATGAATATAAATCATCTTATCTTTAATATTTTGTGGGAATTGACACGTTTCACGATACGACAATCTATTCAATTCTTCAATTTGATCATAAGATTCAAAAATCTCAGCAGCACTAGATGGTCCCGGGGGCAAATCAAGACTAAAAGCATAACTAAACATATTGTGATTATCTTCTACAAATTTATGATAAGTATCAATAAAATTAGGCATATCTTTAGTTTCAACTGCCCCCATAGCGACTTGAAACCCGCCACTGTCTATATACAATTTTGTATTTTTTAAAAATTGTCTAGATGTGATTTTTTTAATTTGAGAAGCTATTCTAGACGAATGCTTAGGGGACATTTTTCTAGTTTTATATGATAGACCCGTACCAAAACTATATAGATAACGATTAATAGAATTATCTAAAAATATAGAGAGTTTTTCATCATCAAAAAACTCACCATTGCTATGTTTATCTATAAAATTTTCAAATAATGCGAGAACGGTGTCTACACCAGCACTTAAAAAATTTCCGCCGCCCCGCCTCCAAGTAGTAGAAAGATCTATCATATAAACCCACACTCCTATGTTACAAAGAATTTACTTTAACTTGTGTATATAGAGTAATAGGAATTCCATAATATGCTTGATCAAATTTGCAGAGATAAACATCATTTGTTACATAATATACACTGAGTTTCATATCAGATGCGATATCTAACATAAATGGCAGAGCAATCATTTTAAATTCACAATCAGGAAGCTCTCTATTCATAACGATATCTTTTACAAATACACAAGACTCTTCAAAGTTTTTAGTAGAAGCTGTTAAATTTCCACTATTTTCAACAATTTGACATTTCAAAATATCAGTCTGAAAACCTTGAACAACATTAGAAATTCTCTTTTTTAAATAATGACTAATGTCATAAGAAAAAATTAAATTCTCTTCTTGACATCTTATCATTCTCCCAAAATCTTCATCATTTACATATTTATTATCAATATATTGCTGAATTGGCTTTCGGAATATAATTTTTGAAATCGGGTCTTTGATTTCATAATTCGATTCATTGCTTTCAATGGAGATTGTTTTATCTTCCATTTGAATAGTATCATTGATCTCGAATGCTTTAAGGAGAATTATTTTCTGCTTCATTAAACTAAATTGTAACGAATTAGATTCTAAAATCGAACTAAGATCCATTGAAATTATAGCTTGTCTATCATTAGTTCGACATCTCATCAATCCGCCTTGAATATCACAATCGTTACAATTGTTTTCAAATATTTTTAATAAAGTCAATAATTTTGAAAAATCATCTCTAGATACACTCAGTTGATAGTTTCCATTTGACATAATCTAATTTCCTTTTATCATCTATTTCTTGTCGATGAATTTGATAACATCTAAGTAAATAAAACCGCCTTTTCTAACGATTTTAACATCATCAATAAAAATCAAAACTCGTTCAATACTTCCTATTAATTCAACTACACGATCAATATTTTGAACTTTACCCCCAACATTTTCCTTGAGGGTAAAAATCATCCTCATACATAATCGGTCATTTTTTTTAGTTTGAACAAAGCTCCAATATGAATCTCCTCGAAAAATAAATTGGCCTCTTTTTTCACAAGACTTGATGATATCATCGATATCATTATTTTCATCTACAAATATACCATTTGATAATACTTCGTTATATAAACGAATTATTGCTTTAGTCTGTGAAATCGCCATTATATTATAAATCCTTAAAAATATTTTAAATTTTTAGTTTATTCCAGTGAAACAGAATCTGTATCTTTTTAAAATATTCGAGTTGGCACAGGAGGATAAGATCCAAAATCTTTTCCATTTCTATTCATATATATTTTACAAGTTCTAATTAAATGTTCATTTTCCTTTAAAAACTTATTATACCAATGAGCCGGTTTATCTGTATCACTCAAAATTACAACATCTGATTTATAAATACTCTCATCATAGCATACGGATTTTAATAAAGAACTATATGAAAATGAATTTCCACTTGCATATAGTCTGACATCATTTTTCAATTCTAACGAATCATATGCATATTCACATAATATATCAAAATTCCCTTCCGATAGAATTATAGTATTTCCATATTCCCGAACTGGAATTTTCCAATAATCTAATAAATATAATGGATCCTCTTGTAAATATATTTTTTTAAATTTGAAAGTTGCATTGGGATCTATATTCCGACAAAATAACATAGAATGATTAGAGCTTAAGAAACATACAAAATTCCTATGAATAAGATCAGCTTCCCAATCAGACATTAATTTTCCCTGACCAACTATATCTAATTTATTTATATTTAAAAAATCAAAAAAATTTAAAATAAGATTAGGAACCTCTTCTGAAGTTAATTTATTTCCAGTTCGTTTTCTAATATATAATTTTTTCTCAGAAAATCTTTCGTCTGATATCTCAGGAATTTCATATGTCCGAGTTCTTTGTTTTGCAGAATATTGCTTAGTCTTTTGATATGAGTTTTGAAGTTGTTCATCGCTTATAATATTTTTATAAAGATTTTTATTTCCAGTAAGATCTGATATTAATTTTGGAATTGGAACTGCTGTTCCACACATCCAACAATGACAAACTGGAATACTTTCATCTTTAGAAACATATAGATGACCCCATTTACTTGGATTTGGATGATCATTACAATAGCAACATTTACAGACAAAATTCTTTGATTTTTCCGAGATAAATATTTTATTATCTATTAAAATTTGTTTTAATTTTTCAATGTCCATGTTATTTATTCCTATCATTGAAAATCAAATCAATAAAAAAGAAAAATTTGTGATTAGAAATATTTAAATTAGAACAAAAAATATATCGCTTTTTTAGTTTGAATGGATAACTAAATTACGAAAATTCTAAATATATGTATTAATTGATTCTATTCTTTATTTGAATAAGAAAATAATTCTATATATATTTACTTTCGATAAGGAATGATATTCGATACGGGTTCGAATGTCCTTATCATTGGAGTTGATTATGATTACGAATATGATTGCAATGTTGATCCCGATTTTGATCTCAGTAGAGACAGGGAATCATAGATTTCCAGATGAAGCTATTGGAAAAGCAGGCGAAATTGGTCGGTTACAAATTCGGCAAAGTGTAGTTAACGATATAAATCGTTTATACAATCTTGATCGGAAATACCGACTCAGAGATGCACACTTTCCATATTACTCGTCGGAAATGTGCTTCTTGTATCTCCTCTATTGGGGAGATTCAAAGCGCCTGGGTCGAGAACCTACGTTTGAGGACTTAGCTCGTATCTGGAATGGTGGACCAAAAGGATATCAGAAGCGATCTACAATTTCATATTGGAAAAAAGTCAATAGGAAGCTTCAAGCTACATACTGCCGAGATAACAATCGGCAGTATGCAGTCAGAAGGTAACTAGCAGGGTAGATGATCTTAAACGATTATCTACCCTGTTATTTTTTGCTTATTTTTTTCCAAACATGTTGAAAAATGTCATTCCTGATTGAATCACATCATATACCAACGCCATAAAATGACTGGGCGGATTAACACATGAATTATGACGATTCATATATTCATTAACTTTAATCTTTCCCCAAGCTGGCATCTGTTCATGATAAAACAAAGTCTGATAAATATTAATATAATCAGGTTCATGCTGAGTATTTAACAACTCCATAATCTGAGATACATTCCTATTAATAGTTGCTTTTTCAGTTTCGGTTCCCATGCTTTCAGCAATCTGAATCAATAAACCGCTAATCTTTTTCTCATTGCTGACAATAGTATCAACATCGATTTTCTTTAATCTTTTATCAACTGTATTTTTTTGCAGAGTATTTACAATCTTTCGAACATCTGGAAGCAAACTAGATACAACTAAATCAACAGATTGTTCATCATATTTAACTTTTTCATTATCGAGTATGGTCTTAACATAATTAATTACAAATTCTTTTGGTAGAGTCTTCATCTCAAACATAGTAAAACGAGATTGAATCGGATCAAGAACTTTACTCCAATAATTACCTGTGACAATAAATCGACCATTATCTGCATATGATTCCATCATATTACGGAGAACAGCCTGAGCATTATTAGTTGTATAATCAAACTCATCAATATAAACAATTTTATGCTTAGCTTGATATGGCGGAGATTTAAGAAATCCTTGAACAGTAGTTCTCATAGTATCAACACCAGTTGAATCTGAACCATTCATTTCTAGCACATCCATATCATTTTGGATCAAAGAATCAACAATGATTCGTGCTAGCGTGCTCTTTCCCGAGCCGGCTGGACCAAAAAAAGCAAGGTGTGGGATTTCACCTTTCGATAGACAATTAGATATAAAACTTTTCTGGTCATCATTCAATACAACATCATTGATGCTCTTTGGGCGATATTTCTCCACCCATAGCTGATCAAGCAAATCATTAGTTTCAACTAACATAAAATAAACTCCTTTTGATTTTATTCATCAAACAAAAAATTACATCTTATGAGAACGATACAACATCATACCCACCAGTGATAATATATTTTCTTTCTCTGATAAATTCATATAATGATTTAGTGACACGAACATCTTGAAGATTATATTGAAATAACTCTATCAATTTACCTTGTTGAAATAGATCAGGTGCCCTGGATCCTTTACCTGCTTTTTTCATTCCCAATGTTGCATTTCCAATGCTTTCTAGATCAAACATCCCTTTTGGAAATCTTTGCTCTTCAATTTTTTTGATGATAATATTGTAATTAGTTCGGTCTAAATTGAGAATATTTCGCCATATTTCGACGTATAAATCAGCATTGAACCATTTATACTTTCCATTCTCCGTCGAGCCATTGTTATTCAAAACCCTATCATTTCCAAGTAATAATTTAGTATCAAAATTAATTCCATTGAAGGATACGACTAATTGATTATTCAAATATTTACAAAGATCTTCTCGTTGATTTGATTTCCAGAATACATATCTATCTAACTGAGATGAATATGTAACAGCGCTAGCAAATCCCATACCTTCAATATTATCCCAACCACCAGATACTTGATCGGCATGTTTTTGGGTTTCAGTATCTACTACAATATATTTAATCATGTTGAAGACTCAATATTACCAGATTGATCAATATCTATAAGTTCTGCTGCTTTTCTAAAATCTCTTAAATTATCAACTCCAACATAACTGCATGCAGATTGAATAGACTCTTTAATTTCTCGTAAAATATATTTGACATGACCCTTAAATGGGATTTTCATCATTTTACCTTCTACAAATCTATTTTCACCTTTATTTTGAGCACTTGCAGACCCGCCATACATTTTATAATAAGTTCGATTAACTAGATCTTCAGTATCTTCTGGATATACATTTCCTGGAGTTTCTGTTGTTCCTGCTAAAATAGCACCTAACATAACAGCGTCAGCTCCTGCAGCTAAAGCAGTTGTAATATGTCGACCAGTTCTGCACCCGCCATCTGCAATAATAGGAATTTGTGGGTATTCCCATTTAACTGATTCAATAACTGATAACTGAGGAACTCCTACACCAGTATTTCTTCTTGTTTGACACGCTACACCTGGACCAATTCCTAATTTAACAATATCAGCTCCCCATTCATATAAATGTAAAGCGCCTTCTGATGTTGCTACATTGCCTGCTATGATAGTAACTTTTTCTGGCTGATTTTCTCTAATATAACGGATCATATTTCTTACCAATATATGATCACCATGTGCAACATCAACACAAAATAATCTAGCTCCAGCTTTTAACAAAGCTAAACATCTTTCATGTTCATACTCAGTCACACCAACTGAAACACCAATATGGCTAGTTGGAATTGTTTCGAAACATTCTCTAAACGAAGAAACATTTTCTTCTATACTACAAAATCGATGCAAAATACCTAACCCTCCAGCTTGATACATTGCTTTAACCATAGATGGTCCAGTTACAGTTTTCATATTGGATGAAATGATAGGCAGTTTTAAATAAATGTTAGATAAAAAGCCTGATAAATCGACATTAGATCGACTTAAAATTTCAGAGTATCTGGGT
>JGI24709J26583_10001215_pt1 | contig 21894 bp, 20 predicted proteins | sample BioPla2DNA1_FD_26583 | JGI IMG/M metagenome (IMG submission 26583) | reverse complement strand
TGTCATACTAGCCATCAGTACAATAGCTATTGTATCTTTATTTGTATTATGGTTTTTGAGAATGTATCAGCTTCAAAGGCCTTTAGTATATGATGTGGAGTTGATATTAGAGGATAGATGTGTGCAGACAAGGGGTCTTATGGATACCGGGAATTGCTTATATGATCCGATATGTAAAAAACCTGTTATGGTAATAGAAAAATCCTTAATAGAACAGCTTTTATCGCCCCAATTTATGAAGGATATGGACAGCGCGATGAGCTATCTAGAGGGAAAAACGGATGATATGACTACTTTTCAATATAGGGATAATAAGGTCTTTCCTTTCAGCTTTATACCCTATAGGTCCGTAGGAAAGACAGGTATACTATTAGGAATTAGACTTGATAAGGTCTTGATCCATACAGAAAATGAGTGTATCTGCAATGAAAGGGTAACAGTTGCAATATGTGATAATCGGTTGACCAGTGGTAGGGAGGATTACAAGGTAATATTACATAAGGAACTATTGTAAAATACTAAGAAATGCCTAGTAGCGCTAATAAATGGGAGGTTATATATGCTTTTGAAATTATCGATTCAGAATAAGTTTCAGTTTAGGATGATACCAGACATAAGAACCATAATTTTCGGACAAAGGGGAGAAATCCATTACATAGGTGGTTCAGAGATACTACCTCCACCATTGGATCCTATTAGGGAAGCGGAAGTAATAAGTGGGCTTGGTACAGAGCAGGATGGAGAGATGAAAGCCATTCTAGTTGAGCATAACTTAAGACTTGTAGTATACATAGCAAAAAAGTTTGACAATACTGGTGTTGGTGTGGAGGATTTGATATCCATAGGTACTATTGGACTCATTAAAGCAATTAACACCTTTAATCCTGATAAAAACATCAAGCTTGCCACCTACGCCTCACGATGCATAGAAAATGAAATACTTATGTATCTTAGGCGGAATAATAAAACAAAGCTTGAGGTCTCTATAGATGAGCCTTTGAATGTGGATTGGGACGGTAATGAGCTTCTATTGTCTGATATTCTTGGAACAGAGGAGGANGTCATATACCGTAATATAGAGGAGGAGGTAGATAGGAAGCTTCTCAGAAAAGCCCTATCCAAGCTTAGTGAAAGAGAACGGATAATAGTTGATTTAAGATTTGGATTAAATACTGATGATGGAGATGAAAAGACCCAGAAGGAAGTAGCAGATCTACTGGGAATATCTCAATCCTATATTTCTCGACTTGAGAAAAAAATAATAAAACGGTTAAAAAAAGAAATGGTACGATTTGAATAACTTATGGTAATTATTTCATAAGCAAAATTAGTATAAAGAGCCTTCAAATAGTGAATCATTATTGTTAGCTATCTATTTATTTTCATAGCTAACTGGAAGTGCTAACTAGATGATATATGACATGATGATTCGGAGGTTTCGTTATGGCTCTTTATAAGGTAGAGATATGTGGCGTAAATACATCGAAGCTGCCATTGTTAAAAAACAGTGAGAAGGAAGAGTTGTTTAAAAGAATTCTTGATGGGGATAAGGAGGCGCGAGAACTCTATATTAAAGGAAATCTTCGTCTAGTCTTATCAATAATTCAAAGATTCTCAAATAGCAATGAAAATGTTGATGACTTATTTCAAATAGGCTGCATCGGACTGATGAAGGCTATTGATAATTTTGATATAACACAAAATGTAAAGTTCTCCACCTATGCTGTACCTATGATTATAGGAGAAATTCGCAGATATCTAAGGGATAATAATGCTATCCGTGTAAGCCGTAGCCTAAGGGATACTGCCTATAAAGCGATATATACTAAGGAGGCTTTAATAAGAAGGAATGAAAAGGAGCCAACTATCAGCGAGATAGCAGCGGAAATAGGTATAAGTAAAGAGGATATAGTATATGCCCTTGATGCAATCCAAAGTCCAGTATCCCTATATGATCCTGTCTATGTGGAAGGAGGAGACGCCCTCTATATTATGGATCAGGTTAGTGACAAGAAAAATAAGGAGGAGAACTGGATAGAGGCTATATCTCTTAAGGAAGCTATGGATAAACTTCCTGCAAGAGAACATAACATAATAAAATTAAGGTTTTTCGAGGGTAAGACTCAAATGGAGGTTGCTAAGGAGATAAATATTTCCCAAGCCCAGGTTAGTCGCTTAGAGAAGTCTGCTTTGAAGAATATGAGAAACTCCTTGATAGGATAGTATTGTCTCTCACTTTGTCTCATGCTATAATTTATATGTAGTAGATTAGTCTAAGCTTGTGTAACCAGGCCCTAATCTACAGAAAAAAAGATTTAGGGAGACAAGATGAAGAATAAATTATTGAACTGGTTTAGTGATATTTATGAAGATAGTAATGGAGTGAATGTATATTTTGCTCCAGGTAGAGTTAATCTTATTGGTGAGCATACAGATTATAATGGAGGGCATGTATTTCCATGTGCACTTGAGATTGGAACTTATGCTGCAGTACGCCTGAGAAATGATAGGACTTTAAGATTTTATTCAATGAATTTTCCTGATGAGGGAGTGATCATTTCGTCTTTGGATGAGATTTCATCCGGAGAGGAATTGATTTATCATAGAAAGGATGACTGGGCAAATTACCCCAAAGGTGTACTTTGGGCATTTGCCCAGCATTCGTTCGTAAAAAAATATATCGATATTAAGGATGGGCAGACTCTCATAGACCGAGGAATGGATATACTTTATTACGGTGATATTCCTAACGGCTCTGGGCTGTCTTCATCAGCCAGTATCGAGGTGCTTACTGCATACATAATCAAGGACCTATATCATATAGATATAAGCTTGAGGGATATTTCCCTGCTTAGCCAGTATGCTGAGAATAAATATGTAGGTGTTAATTGTGGAATTATGGACCAATTCGCTGTAGCCATGGGTAGAGAAAACCATGCCATATTTCTAGATACCTCAAACCTAGATTATGAATATGCCCCTCTTAATCTTGGTGATAATAAGATAGTTATTGCCAATAGTAACAAAAGGCGGGGGCTTGGCGATTCTAAGTATAATGAAAGAAGAAGTGAATGTGAGGAAGCATTAAGAAGGCTACAAGCTGTAATAGATATAAATACTTTAGGAGACTTAACTAGAGAAGAGTTTGATGCTCATACAGAAGTTATAAAGGACAATACCTTAATTCGTCGCGCCAGGCATGCAGTTTATGAAAACCAGAGAACTATTGAGGCCATAAAGGCCCTTAAGGCAGATGATATGCAAGGCTTTGGTAAACTGATGAATGAATCCCATATATCCTTAAGAGATGATTATGAGGTTACAGGCCATGAGCTAGATAGCCTGGTGGAAGCAGCCTGGGAGCAGGAAGGTGTTATCGGTGCAAGAATGACTGGTGCAGGCTTTGGTGGATGTACAGTTAATATTGTAAACAAAGACTATGTAGAGCAATTTATCAGTAATGTAGGAAGGTTATATGAAGACAAGACCGGGCTTAAGGCGGACTTTTATGTGGTAGAAGTAGGAGGAGGGCCAGGTAGAATATGATGGTATATAAAGGCTGGTTCTAATTAGAATTGGCCTTTTTATTAAAAGGTTATCATTAAATGATATAAAAAGTAAATAATAACAACACTATTTATTAGTTATTTGCAATAGAAAGAGAAGGTGATTGCTATGAAAACATTTAAAGAAAATGCGAAGAGGGAAATTAAGATTCAGGATAAAACCTATAAATATTACAGTGTAGAATCCTTAGAGGAATATGGTTATGATGTGAAAAGTCTACCCTATTCTATCAAGATTTTATTGGAAGCTGTTCTTCGTAGCTGGGATGGAGTCGCAATAACAGATGACCATATTAAGGATTTGGCTAGTTGGGTAGACCATAGGGGAGGACGTGGAGAGGTTCCCTTTAAACCGGCAAGAGTCATCCTTCAGGACTTCACTGGGGTTCCTTCAGTGTTGGATTTGGCTTCGATGCGGAGTGCTATTGCAGAAGGCGCAAAAGCACTTGCCATCGCAGAAGGCGCAAAAGCAGCTAACCTTCCATCAAAGGCGCAAGCTATCGCAGAAGCATCAGATTCCTCTGACCATACAGGAGAGCCTGATATTGAAGAGATGGATATGGTTAATAGGGATCAGTATACGGATTATAGCCATCTGATTGACAAGATAAATCCTGAGGTGCCAGTGGATTTAGTTATAGACCATTCTGTACAAGTGGATTACTATGGTATGCCTGGCGCCCTTAAGGAGAATGTAAAGAGAGAGTTTGAAAGGAACAAGGAGAGATATCAGTTCCTAAATTGGGCGCAAAATGCCTTTGATAATTTTACTGTAGTACCACCCTCAACTGGAATTGTTCATCAGGTTAACCTTGAATACCTGGCCAAGGTGGTAATAGAAAGTAAGGAGAATGATAAGGACATACTTTATCCCGATACACTGGTGGGAACGGATTCCCATACCACTATGATTAATGGGCTGGGAGTTCTTGGCTGGGGCGTAGGGGGAATTGAAGCTGAGGCTGGTATGCTTGGTCAGCCCTCCTATTTTCCTATACCGGAGGTAATAGGAGTTCATATGACCGGTAAGCTACCTACTGGTGCTACAGCAACTGACCTTGCCCTTCGTGTAACCAAGCTTTTAAGAGATAAGGGAGTGGTGGACAAGTTTGTAGAGTATTTTGGAGAAGGAATTCATGCTCTTAGCCTGGCAGACCGTGCTACTATTGCAAATATGTCTCCGGAATATGGAGCTACCTGTGGCTTCTTCCCTGTTGATGAAGAGACCTTAGATTATTTGTTACTTACAGGAAGAGATAGAGAACATGTAGAATTAGTAAGGGATTATCTAAAGGCCAATAATATGTTCTACGAGAAGGGGGTTTCAGAGGCGGTCTATACAGATGTTATAGAGCTGGACCTATCCACTGTAGAAACAGCGCTTTCAGGACCTAAACGTCCCCAAGATCTCATACCTCTAGGTAATATGAAGGAAGCATTCAAAAATAGTATAACAGCGCCTCTGGGAAATCAGGGCCATGGATTAAATGAAGATGAATTTAAGAAGGAGGCTACAATTACCCTAAAGGATGGAAGAAGTGATATCATAAGGACAGGAGCAGTGGCTATAGCAGCTATTACCTCATGTACTAATACCTCCAATCCATCTGTAATGTTGGGGGCAGGATTGTTAGCAAAGAAAGCCGTAGAGAAGGGCCTAAAGGTACCGGCGTATGTAAAGACCTCCTTGGCTCCTGGATCTAAGGTTGTTACTGATTATCTGTCAAATGCAGGGCTTTTGCCTTATCTGGATGCCTTAGGCTTTAATATTGTGGGTTATGGTTGTACTACCTGTATAGGTAATTCTGGACCACTACTTCCGGAAGTAACAGCTGCTATTAATGACAATAATCTATTAGTTGCATCGGTACTATCTGGCAATAGGAATTTTGAAGGAAGAATTCATCCATTGATTAAGGCTAATTATCTGGCCTCACCTCCTCTTGTGGTTGCTTATGCACTGGCAGGTACTATGAATATTGATCTTACTAAAGAGGCGATTGGATTAGATAAGGATGGCAATAAGGTATATCTTAAGGATATATGGCCAAGCTCTGAGGAAATCCAGGCTGCTGTCATGGAGCATGTTAAGCCTGAGCTCTTTGAGAAGGAATATAGCCTTGTCTATGATGACAATCAACTATGGAATGAGATAGAAATAAATAAAGGTAATCAATATGAATTTGAGGAAGGTTCAACCTATATTAGAAAACCGCCATTCTTCGAAAATCTTTCTATGGAGCCTGAGGAGTTAAAACCCTTAAGGNAGCTTAGAGTCATTGCAAGTTTTGGAGATTCAGTTACCACAGACCATATATCACCTGCTGGAGCCATAGGAAAGAATACCCCTGCAGGATTATATCTTATGGAGCATGGCTTAGAGCCAAAAGATTTTAATACCTATGGTTCAAGAAGAGGAAACCACGAGGTAATGATGCGAGGAACCTTCGCTAATATTAGAATTAGAAATAAAATTGCTCCTGGTACGGAGGGAGGATACACTAGATTTTGGCCGACTGGAGAATTGATGTCTATATACGAGGCCTGTATGAAGTATAAGGAGCAGGAGACTGGGCTTGTGGTTCTTGCTGGTAAGGACTATGGTATGGGTTCCTCTAGGGACTGGGCTGCCAAAGGACCTAGCCTGCTTGGAGTTAAAGCTGTTATAGCAGAAAGCTATGAGAGAATCCATAGATCCAATCTGGTCATGATGGGTATTCTGCCTTTACAGTATATTGATGGACAAGGGGCTGAAACTCTGGGGCTTACAGGGGAGGAAGCTATAGACATAATCTTAGGGCAGGATATTAAGCCTGGAGATATGGCTGAGGTTATTGCTAGAGGTAAGGATGGGACTATTACTAGCTTTAAGGCTAAGATACGTTTTGATTCTGTTGTGGATATGGAATACTATAGGCACGGTGGAATATTACAGATGGTTCTAAGGCAGAAGATGACAGACTAGTCTTTTTGATAAATAGTGGCTAGACACTGTGATTACTAAAAATATGATAATTTATTTGACATAAAATTTAGAATTTGACGTATTCTTTAACAAGAAAAGATTTTGAAAGGCTTGTTAATGGAGTATATAAATGGTGGTGGATATGAGATTAAGGAGAAGGTATTTCAAAGAAATGGTACCTATATAGCCTATCCCATCTTAATATCCGAAACCGAAGATGAGAAGTTGGATTCTTGGAATAGTATAATAGTAGAGGATATAGGTAGGATATTAAATATATATTCTGCCTATACTTTTGCTCCTCCCCCTGCTGGTGAGGATTTATACTTACAGGATACATTGCATATCACCTATGAAATTAAGCGTAACGATAACCGATATCTAAGCATTGTATATAAAGCGGATTTTTACAGTCCCTATGCAGCCTATCCCACTCAGATGGTTTATACTACAAATATTGATAAAGAGAAGGGAAGGCGTCTGAGGCTATCGGATATAATCCCTGACCCGAAATTCCTGGCTGATGATTTGACATCATGGGATATAGTTAGTAAGTATGATGATCTTAAGGAGTACCCTGGGGCTGTCCGTGATTATATCAATGGCCTTGGTAAGGAAATATTACAAATGGGCTTAGAGAAGGCAGATATCATTGGAGCCGATAATTATCTTGGGATATATAGTTATTTGACCCCGGATAGGGTGGGAATAAGTATATCTGTGCCCCATTATCTAGGTGACCATGCAGAATATGAGAATGCTATCAATCCCCGCTGATGATATGGCAACCTATAAAAAGACTACCCGGGACAATCTATATTAGATTGTCCCGGGTAGTTGTCAGTGTTTATGCCAATATGGGGATAATAATCAACTATCAAGTATCTTTTTCAATTCATTCATGAAAGTATTGACATCCTTAAATTCACGATATACTGAAGCAAATCTCACATATGCAACAGGATCAAGATCTTTTAACTTATCCATAAGGATTTCACCAATTATATAACTTGGTATCTCCTTGTCCTCTCTACTAAATATTTCGGTCTCTACCTCGTCAACCAAGGTTGTTATCTGATCAATGGATATGGGTCTTTTATGGCAAGACCGAAAGACACCTGCTTCGATCTTAGCCCGATCGTAGGGTTCACGATTGTTATCCTTCTTGATTACTACAAGAGGGATTGATTCAATCTTTTCGTATGTAGTGAATCTACGTTTACAGTCGTCGCACTGTCTTCTTCTACGGATAGAATTATTATCATCAGCAGGTCTTGAATCAATAACTCTTGTGTTATCTTTGCTGCAAAAGGGACATTTCATAGTAATAATCCTCCCAAATTGTACTATCGCATATATTGTAGTTACCTTAGTCTAAATATACTATACTTAGATTATATTTGAGTTTTCCCTAATGGTCAAGCTAATATTTGTAAATAATATATAATCAGTCAAAGATAACCGCATATTTAATCATAATATAGGTGAAAGAGTAGAATAATAAGCTTATTCGCATTTGACAAGACATTTTTCTGTATCAATATCAACCAAAATTATATCCATTCCAATCTGCTTGATATCACAACTCCTAATTACATACTCATGATCTCTTCCAAGTATTCCAAAGATTTTACAGGGTCCAGGTACTATTATATGGGTGATACAGCCATTGCAAATATCAAATTCTATGTCGCACACATAGCCTAGTCTACGACAATCCCTACAATTTATAACTTCCTTTTCGCGTAATTCGCATAATCGCATATATATCCTCCAATCTAGCTAAAGGTTACAGATTGCTATTTAAATCTCATTTCATTATATGCACAGAATATTTCAAAGTCCCGCCTTAATTAATGTTTGCATTAATTTACATATTTTGCTATACTACCAATAGCAAATGATTCTTTTCATTGTGGGAGAGACAATGAAAGGAGTATAAAATATGTTCAGTAAAGCATATAGTGCGGTAATCCACGGAATCGATGGACTGATTGTCAGTGTGGAGGCGGATGTCAGCGACGGACTTCCTCTATTTGATATGGTTGGCCTGCTTAATTCAGAGGTTAAGGAAGCTAGAGAAAGAGTGAGAATAGCCTTGAAGAACTCAGGCTATAGGCTTCCTGCTAAGCGGATTACTGTTAATCTTTCTCCGGCGGATATAAGAAAGGAAGGAACAGCTTTTGATTTGCCGGTCGCAATAGCTATTCTTACAGCCTTTGGCTACATTCATGATGAAAATCTACATAATACCCTCATTATAGGTGAGCTTAGCCTCAATGGTAATATAAATAAGGTAAATGGTGTACTACCCCTTGTGTATGCGGCTAAACAAGAAGGCTTCTTAAGATGTATTGTTCCCAAGGATAATGCAGATGAGGGGGCAGTAGTAAAGGGAATAAAGACCTATGGAGTAAGTACCATAAAGGAAGCAGTGGACCTATTATGTGATTTTGAAGCTCATAAGCCTACTACTGTGGACCTAGACATGCTTTTTGAGAATAAAACTNNNAATGAACTGGTGGATTTTTCTGATGTAAATGGACAGGCGGCTGTAAAACGGGCTATAGAGATTGCTGTATCTGGCATGCATAATATCCTAATGATAGGTCCCCCAGGTAGTGGTAAAACCATGCTTGCCACGAGGATACCTACCATAATGCCAGAGCTATCCTTTGATGAAAGCATGGAGATATCTAAGATATATAGTATAGCAGGATTGCTGGATAGCAGAGCTCTCATAACCCGAAGGCCCTTTCGTTCTCCTCATCATAGTATCACCAGCACAGCATTGGTAGGAGGCGGTGCCATACCAAAGCCTGGAGAGATTAGTCTGGCCCATCATGGGGTCCTGTTTCTGGATGAACTTCCTGAATTTAATAAGAATATTATAGAGCTTCTTAGGCAGCCCCTGGAGGAAAAGGCAGTAACCATATCAAGGTTGAATGCTACATTTCGTTACCCAGCAGGCTTTATGCTTGTGGCCTCCATGAATCCTTGTTCCTGTGGTTATTATCCAGACCGCAACAAGTGTAACTGCTCACTTCCTATGGTTAAACGATATCTGGGTAAGATATCAAAACCTTTGTTGGATAGATTTGATATCTGTATAGAGGCAATGCAGATAAACTATAAGGAGTTAGAGAATAGAAAGATTGAGGAAAGTTCCGCTGATATGAGGAGTCGTATATATAGGGCTAGACAGATACAGGTGGAGCGCTATAAGGGGCAGGATATATGGTTTAATTGTCAACTGACATCAAGGAAAATAAAAAAATATTGTAGCTTGGGGGCTAAGGAGCAATCTTTGCTTGAACAAGCATTTATAAAGATGAATTTAACTGCTAGAGCTTATCACAGAATACTTAAGGTGGCCCGTACAATAGCAGATTTGGACTCGAGTGAAAGGATTACTAGTAAGCATATTAGTGAGGCTATATGTTATAGAAGCATTGATGCTAAGTATTGGGGGCAGATGTAGATGGATATAGAATGTGCAAATAATGAGGCCATATATGAATATTGGCTAGGAAGTATACCCAATATAAAAGCAAAGAAACTACTGACCATGATAGAGTATTTTGGAAGTCCAGAGGATGTATATAAGGCATCTTTAAAAGCCATGGAGCAAATGATTAGGGAATGTAATAGCAAGGAGCTTAATTTTACCGATCGTGATTTAGAAGCTATCATGATAGGAAGGGATATGGATTTAATAAGCAAAAATCTTGAATATCTTAATACACATAATATAAAATATATAACAATGCTTAATAGAACATATCCAGACAAGCTTAGATATATATATAATCCCCCTTTTTTACTCTATTACAAGGGAAAACCCCTACCAGATAATAAAAAAATAATATCCATAGTTGGTGCCAGGGAATGCTCTATATATGGAAGGGAGACGGCAAAATATATAGCAGCAGCCTTAGCCAAAGAGGATATAATAATATTGAGTGGGCTGGCCAGAGGTATTGATACCTATGCCCATATAGGAGCACTGTCAGAGGAGGGGACGACATATGGGATTATGGGATGCGGAATAGACATATGTTATCCAGTAGAGAATATAGATTTATATATGGATATGCAGGTTAAAGGAGGCATAATATCGGAATATGGGCCAGGATGTAAGCCACTGGCATATCATTTCCCCATGCGTAATAGAATTATAAGTGCCTTAAGTGATGGTATACTGGTTATTGAGGCCAAGGAGAAGAGTGGGTCCCTTATAACAGTGGATATGGGACTTGAACAGGGGAAAGAAATATATGCAGTACCAGGAAGGATTACTGACAAGCTTAGTGAGGGCTGTCATAACTTAATTAAAATGGGTGCCAAGCTAGTAACCACTCCAATGGACATATTAGAGGATTTGCTTGAATATAATCCTTCCAAGGAGATAAAACAACTAGAGCTTGTTGATATTCTTCCCCAGGATGAACTGGCTATATATGAGCTGATATGTCTTTCTCCAAAGCATATCGAGGAGCTGGTGGTTTTAACTGGGTTTGATATAGGAAAACTCATGGAAAATTTACTGTCTTTGGAGCTTAAGGATTTGATAATTCAGCCTATGAAGAATTATTATATAAGAAGAAATAAATAATTATTACTTGAAAGGACTCTTAAAATGGTGTATGCTAGTTAATGCTTTGGCCCAGACCGGGCATTTAGCATATTATATAGACATAAACATAATTCATATAACCTTAGACATAAACAATTTACACATAGATAGGAGTTTAATTATGCCAAGATATCTTGTGATAGTGGAATCTCCGGCAAAAGCGAAGACCATTAAAAAATTTTTAGGTAGTAATTATGAGGTTCTAGCATCTAATGGCCATGTTAGGGACTTACCAAAAAGTCAACTTGGTATTGACATAGCCAACGATTATGAACCTAAGTATATAACCATTCGAGGAAAAGGAGAATTACTTGCCAAGCTGAGAAAGGAAGTTAAGAAGTCTGACAAGGTTTACCTTGCTACTGACCCGGATAGAGAGGGTGAGGCAATCTCCTGGCACCTTTCCCATACCCTGAAACTGGATCTAGATAAAGCTAATAGGATTGTTTTTAATGAAATAACTAAAAATGCTGTTAAGGCTTCTATTAAAGAAGCAAGAAAGCTAGATATGGATCTAATTGATGCCCAACAGGCTAGAAGGGTTCTGGACCGTATGGTTGGATATACTATCAGCCCCTTGTTGTGGACTAAGATTAAAAGAGGACTAAGTGCCGGAAGAGTACAATCTGTGGCTCTTAGGATAATATGTGACAGGGAGGATGAGATTAACTCATTTATCCCCGAAGAATACTGGAACCTTGAAGCAGAGTTTAACTTAAAGGGAAAGAAAAACCCTCTTGTTGCAAAATATATAGGAAGAAACAAGACTAAAACAGTGATAGGTTCAGAGGAAGAAGCAGTTAAGATATTAGATGAATTAGAAAATGCTTCTTTTACCATTAAAGAGATCAAAAGGGGAGAGCGAATAAGAAAATCACCCCTACCATTTACCACCAGTACGCTTCAACAGGAGGCTGCTAAGACATTAAATTTTTCAACTAGAAAGACAATGCAGCTGGCCCAGCAGCTATATGAAGGAATAAGTATAAAGGGACTTGGTAGTGTGGGTCTTATTACCTATCTACGTACTGATTCGATTCGTATAAGTGATGAGGCGGATGCAGCAGTCAAGGAATACATTGGATCTATATATGGTAAGGAATTTGTTAATTCGGAGGTTAATTCTGGAGGCTCAGGCAAGAAAATACAGGATGCCCATGAGGCGATTCGCCCCACAAATGTTCAGTATACACCCAGTGAGATTAAGGAATCCTTATCCAGAGATCAATATCGACTCTACCAACTGATATGGAAAAGATTTGTGGCTAGCAGAATGCAGCCTGCCAGATATGAAACAACTTCAATTAGGATTGAGGGCAATAGCCATTGGTTTTCTACCGCTGCCTCCAAGCTTATATTTGAAGGCTTCTTGAGTGTATATCAGCAGGATGAGGACAATGAGGAAATCAAGGCTACCTATGAAACCCTAAATGAAGGTGATGTTCTTGATCTGAAAGAACTTAAGAAGAGCCAGCATTTTACTCAGCCACCTGCTCATTACACTGAAGCCTCTCTTGTAAAGACCCTGGAGGAGCTTGGAATAGGAAGACCCAGTACCTATTCGCCGACAATAAGCACAATAATTGCCAGAAGATATGTGATTAAAGAGAATAAAAACCTTTACACTACTGAGCTTGGAGAGGCCGTGAATAATATTATGGTAAAAGCCTTTCCTAGTATAGTAGATGTCAATTTCACTGCCAATATGGAATCCTTACTAGACAGTGTCGAAGACGGACTGGTGGAGTGGAAGACAATAATCAGAAACTTCTATCCGGATCTAGAAGAGGCAGTTGAAAGTGCCCATGAACAGCTTGATAAGATTCATATTGCTGATGAAGTCAGTGAAGAAGTCTGCGAACTATGCGGAAGGAANATGGTAATAAAATATGGACCCCATGGTAAATTCTTGGGCTGTCCTGGGTTTCCCGATTGTAGGAATACAAAACCCTATCTGGAGAAGATTGGTGTGGATTGTCCATCCTGTGGCGGAGATGTTGTAATAAGAAAGACTAAAAAGGGTAGAAGATATTTTGGATGTAGTAATCATCCTGATTGTAGCTTTATGACTTGGCAGAAGCCTTCCAAGGAGAAGTGTGATAAATGCCAAAGTGTAATGCTTGAAAAGGGAAATAAACTGGTGTGTAGTAATGATACCTGTGGCTTTGTAAGAGAGGTCAATCAGAATCCAATTGACTAAATATTTTTTGTTTTTCTATTTGAATAAATTACTCTTATAGCTTAATAATACAAAATTGGATAGAAAAATAGAAAATAAGCCAAAAAAGTGCGTCAAAACATGGAATAAAGTATTGTTTTTGAAAATAATATATGATAATATTAAAAAGGTAATACAATTGGAGAAAATCTAATGTATTACTTTTTTAAGTCAAAGTATTTGTTTTGTGTGCTTTTGCATAAGAAAATATTGGAGGATTTGATTAATGAGTGTACAATTACTTGACAAGACTAGGAAGATTAATAATCTTCTGCATAATAACAATTCTCACAAGGTAGTATTCAATGACATCTGTGTTGTGCTAAGCGATATACTGGATTCCAACGTACTAGTTATCAGTAAAAAGGGCAAGGTATTGGGCATCAAAAACAGGGCGGATATTGTTGAAATCAAAGAATTAATTAAGGACGCAGTCGGTAGGTATATTGATACACTATTAAATGAGAGACTCCTTAATATACTGTCAACAAAGGAAAATGTTAATCTTGGCACGCTGGGTTTTGAATTCGACAATCTAGATGCTTATCATGCTATAATTACTCCAATTGACATAGCCGGAGAAAGATTGGGAACTTTGTTTATCTATAAGACAGGTGTGCAATATTCTTTGGATGATATTATCTTAAGTGAATATGGTACAACGGTTGTAGGACTTGAGATGATGCGTTCAGTTAATGAGGAGAATGCTGAAGAAAATCGCAAGATGCAGATAGTTAAATCAGCAATTAATACCCTATCCTTTTCAGAGCTTGAAGCAATACAGCATATTTTTAATGAGTTAAAAGGAAACGAAGGAATTCTAGTAGCAAGCAGGATTGCAGATAGGGTTGGTATCACCAGATCCGTAATAGTTAATGCCCTTAGAAAGTTTGAAAGTGCCGGTGTAATAGAGTCCCGTTCCTCAGGAATGAAAGGGACCTATATTAAGGTACTAAATGATGTGGTTTTTGATGAACTAAAGGAATTACAGAAATAATATAAAAATTCTAAAGGATTTATGGGTTTAACCTATAGANCCTTAAATTATGTAAAAATATTACAGAAANTAATATATAATCCTACAATATGTGGTACTATTCTACTATATTATCAAATATATCTTGTGTTTTTCGTGAAATTAATTATAATAATATTATGGAGATAAACACATTTATGGAGGTAAATACATATGATAGGGTCTAATGCTTTTAACTATATAAATGTACTTAAGAAAGCCGCTGATGCTAGTTGGAAAAGGAATGAAGTTATCTCTAATAATATTGCAAATGTAGACACACCAGGATATAAGCGGAAGGATGTGCAGTTCGAATCCTACTTAATGGGGGCCTTAACAGGCGACGGTTCACTAGATAAGCGTGTAGCAAATGCACGGATGGATACATTAGATGCACAGGTTTATACAGATTATGCCAACCTAAGCTATAGATTGGATGGCAACAATGTAAATATTGACACCGAATCTGCCAATCTAGCTGAAAATCAAATACGTTATTATGCGCTGATGGATTCCATGACACAGGAGTTTAATCGGCTTAAAATGGTGCTACAAAACAAATAAATTAGAGAAAAATATAAAATATTGAGGAGGAGAATTCCTCCGTTGTTATTAACATAAAAATATAAAATATTGAGGAGGAGAATTCCTCCGTTGTTATTAACATAAAAATATAAAATATTGAGGAGGAATGGGATGTCAGCCTTTAGTGGAATGAATATTAGTGCCAGTGGAATGACTGCGCAGAGACTACGAATGGACATTATTTCCCAAAATATTGCCAATGTGAATACCACACGGGATGAAAATGGAGAGGCTTATCGCCGTAAGGCAGTGGTCTTTTCTGAAAAGGATGCCACACCCTTTCAGGAGGTATTCATGAAGACAGCTGGGGTGATTGGGAACGGGGTTAAGGTGAGCAAGATTGTTGAGGATAAGAAGGCTATGCGTAGCGTATATGATCCTACCCATCCTGATGCAGATGATAATGGATATGTAACTTATCCCAACGTAAATGTAGTTCAAGAGATGACGGACTTAATAGATGCTACCAGATCCTACGAGGCTAATGTTACCGCCTTCAATGCCACAAAAAATATGGCTTTAAAGGGGTTAGAAGTAGGTAAATAATAATATAGCATAGCCTATCTAGGGGGGGACAATTCCTCCGTTATAAGATTTGAAAATTTTCAGTATATTTAGGGAGGAGAATTCCTCCGTTATAAGATTTGAAAAGTTACAGTTTATCTAGGGAGGAGAATTCCTCCGTTATATGATTTGAAAAGTTACAGTTTATCTAGGAGGAATGGAATGAATATACAGAGCATAGGCAATATTGGTGAGTTGAGCAAGTATGGAGGTTTACAGTCGAGTACAGAAACTAAAGAAAATAGGAACCTTGCCTTTGAGACCTTGTTCGATGCGGCAGCTAATATGATTAAGGATACTAATCGCTTTACTAATGAAGCAGAGGAAGCAGAGATGGCTTTTTCACTTGGCCTTTTGGATAATACTCACGAGCTACAAGTAGCACAGCAAAAAGCAAACCTTGCATTGCAATATACAATCGCTGTTCGCAATCAGGTTTTAGATGCGTATAAAGAGATTATGAATCTGCAATTTTAGATTATAAATTAATAACTTAGGAGCAGGTAAATGGCAGAGAGGCTAAAAGAGATACCAAATCAATTATTGGAGTTTTGGAACAAATATACAACAAAACAAAAGACCATCCTAATAAGTGTGGTCAGTGTAATTATCATAGCGTTTACAGTATTATTAATTATTACAGGGCGAGTAGAATATCGGGAACTTACCATAACAGAGACTACTGAGGAGGCCAGTGAAGTTGTGGATTTATTGGAGTCTGAAGGAATAAGTTATAAGCTTGGAGCTGATCATTTAACAGTATCAGTTGACCTAAAGAGATATTCAGATGCCGTATTATTACTGGCCAGTAATGATATGCCATCCACAGGAATTACCATGGATGAGTTACTTAACAATAGTCTTAGTACAACTAACAGTGACCGTAATTTAAAGTTAAATCTTTACATGCAGAATCAATTAAGAAGATATATTGAAACTATGGAGGGAGTCAAGAAAGCAGAAGTATATTATATACCTGTCGATGACACCAACTCTATACTTACAAGCCAGCGAGAGACCAGCGCAAGCGTTCTTCTTCATGTGGACAAGGACTTTGAGAAAGATACAGCTGAAACCATAGCAGAAGTAGTGGCTTCTGTTATCGGAAACAATTCAACAGAGAATATTAAGGTGGCAGATCAGAACGGTAATCTGCTTTTTGGTGGTGCCCATGATCTATATTCTGCTAATGCATCATCAAAGGAAGAGTACCGTGAGATGCTTCGCAACACCTTTATTAATAATATATATATGGGATTGATAAAAAGCGGGTATGATGATGTAGTTATCATGCCTAATTTAACGTTGGATTTTAAAGAAGTGAGTGAATTATATACGGAATACTTACCTGCCGAGGGGCAGGAGCAGGGGGTATACAGTCATAGCTATACCTACAGCTCCGAAAATGCCGGTTCATATGGTGGAGGAGTTCCAGGTACATCCTCAAATGATGAGACAGACTATATGATAGAGGATTCATCTAGCTCAATGGGTAGTGTAGATATTGAGGAGTATGATTATCTGCCAAATGAGAGAATTACTAATATAAAATATGAGACTGGTGCCATAATACCAGATAAATCCTCAGTTAGTATTCTATTACGTAAGATAAACAATATTACAGAGGAAGAGCTTGAAGCAGATGGTTTATTGGATGAAATGACATTTGACGAGTATGTCAGGGCCAACAGTGCAGAAACAAAGCTCACAGTAGATCCTGAAATTATATCCATGGTATCCTTAGCAACGGGTATCGCTGAGAATAATATTCAAGTAACTGCAATAGAACAACCTGTATTCATTCCTAAGGTTGTTGAGATAAGAGAGTGGACAGACTATCTACAGATTATATTGGCAGTCCTGATAGTAGCATTATTACTATTTGTGGTATTCAAGGGAGTAGGGCCAGTTGAGATAACAGAACTAGAACCAGAGTTATCTGTAGAACAGCTATTGGCAACCACTAAGGAGAACCAGAGTATTGAGGATATCGAATATAATGAGGTATCTGAGGTACGAAGGATGATAGAGAAATTTGTTGACGAGAAGCCTGATTCAGTAGCTCAGCTTCTTCGTAACTGGTTAAACGATGACTGGAACTAAGGAGGTAAGCAGATGGCAAAAATAAATAGTGATATAAATGGAATCCAAAAAGCAGCTATATTATTAATCTCCTTGGGACCTGAGCGCTCTGCCAGTATATTTAAGCATTTAAAAGAGGATGAGATAGAAACCTTGACTTTGGAGATTGCCAACACCCGTAGCGTATCACCTTCGGTAAAGGATCAGGTTATGGATGAGTTCTATGAGATATGCCTGGCGCAGCAATATATAGCTGAAGGCGGTATAGCTTATGCCAAAGAACTTCTGGAGAAGGCCCTGGGTGCGGAGAAGGCTAGGGATGTTATTGGTAAGCTTACAGCCTCTCTACAGGTTCGTCCCTTTGAATTTGTTAGAAAGACCGATGCTTCTCAATTACTCAACTTTATACAGGATGAGCATCCTCAGACCATAGCACTTATATTATCGTATCTTTCATCAAGTCAGGCCTCTACTATTATATCCGCCTTGGCTCCCGATAAGCAGGCGGATGTAGCTAGGCGTATAGCTATGATGGATAGAACTTCACCCGATGTTATTAAGGAGGTTGAAAAGGTGCTAGAGCGTAAGCTTGCTTCCTTAGTGAATCAGGATTATACGATTGTTGGTGGTGTAGACTCTATAGTAGAGATTCTAAATACTGTAGATCGTGGAACAGAAAAGCATATCATGGAAACTTTAGAAATAGAAGAGCCAGAGCTTGCTGATGAAATCAGAAGAAAGATGTTTGTATTTGAGGACATCCTAAGTCTTGATGACAAATCTATTCAAAGAGTACTTAGAGAGGTTGATAATAACGAGCTGGCCGTTGCGCTTAAGGGTGCTGTAGAGGAAGTTCAGAATGTGATCTTTAACAATCTTTCAAAGCGCCTTGCAGCTATGATAAGAGAGGATATGGAATATATGGGACCTGTCCGCTTAAAGGATGTTGAGGAGGCGCAGCAGAGAATTGTAAATGTAATTAGAAAACTGGAGGATTCCTCTGAAATTATTATTTCCAGAGGCGGAGGTGACGAGATTATTGTCTAATGTTATTAAGTCCTATACCATCCGATATGAGCCGACTGTCAAGAAGACTATAGACTATAAGGACAGGGATGAGGAGCTTCTGGCTAAAAGAATAAGTAAGCTTCCGTCACCACAANCTGAAGATGGATTTGAGGAAGGTATCAAAGCTGTTGTGGTAGACCCCGTCGTATCAGAGGAGGAGCAAAGGAAAAAAGCAGGAGCAATTATAGAAAATGCTAAGAAAGAAGCCAGTGCCATACTGGAAGCTGCTAAGGATGAAGCTCAAAGACTAAAAAAAGATACTTTTGAAAAAGCTCGAGAGCAAGGATACGAAGAGGGAATAAATAAAGGGTCTAAGGAGATTCAGGAGATAAAGAAGAATCTATTAGAAGAGAGAGAACTGCAGAAAAAGGAATACGAGAAATTGCTAGTCGAGACCTCAGGAGTGGTCACAGAGCTTATGATTTCCCTAATAACAAAACTTACAGGAATACTTATTGAGGATAAGTCTGATATTATTCTATATCTTGTGGAGAAAGCCCTATTGGATGATGATGCTATGGATGATTATACAATAAAGGTAAGTAGGGATGATGTGGATATCCTATCCTCCAAGAAGGATTATATAGAGGGTCTGGTAGAAAGAAACATTCAGATTCTTGTTGACCCGCAGCTTGGTAAAAACCAATGCCTAATAGAAACAGAGAATAAAGTAATTGATTGTAGCCTTGATGTCCAACTTAATAATCTGATAACTGATTTAAAGCTACTTTCAAGTGTTTAGTGTAATACACATTTTGCCGATATACACGGTAAGTGGATTAGTCCAAGATAAGCATAGTTCATAAAGTGACAACAGAAAGCAGGATGCCATGAAGCTTATTGATATTGACAAATACAAACAACTTTTAGATAAAAGCTACCATAAAGAGATCGGTAAGGTAGTTAAAATGGTAGGCTTAACCTTGGAGGCTACAGGGCCTACATCCAACTTAAATGATGTTTGTTACATAACAAGCGAAGCTAAGGAAAAGAAATTAGCTGAGGTGGTAGGCTTTAGGGATAACAAGATACTTCTTATGCCCTATGATGATATGACTGGAGTGGGTATTGGAAGTATGGTTGAGAATACAGGTGGCTCCTTTAGGGTTCCAGTAGGAGAAGCGCTTCTTGGAAGGACCTTAGACGGACTTGGTAACCCCATAGATGATTCCAATTTGAAATGCTCACAGTTTTATGAAGCAGAAGCAGCCCCTCCTGACCCCTTAAAGAGAAAGATAATAGATGAGGTCTTGCCCCTGGGAGTGAAAGCAGTAGATAGTATGCTGACAGTAGGTAAGGGGCAGAGAATTGGAATATTTGCAGGTAGTGGAGTTGGTAAGAGTACATTACTTGGTATGTTTGCTAGAAATACTAGAGCAGATGTAAATGTTATAGCGCTTATTGGAGAGCGTGGTAGAGAGGTTAGAGAATTTATCGAAAGAGACTTGGGCGAAGAGGGATTGAAAAGGTCTGTGGTCATCGTTGCAACATCTGATAAGCCGGCCTTGATTCGTAAGAAGGCAGCTCAAACTGCTACAGCCATTGCAGAATATTTCAGGGATCAGGGTAAGGATGTACTTCTGATGATGGACTCCTTAACAAGATTCTCCATGGCACAAAGAGAAATCGGACTAGCATCGGGAGAACCTCCGGTATCTAGAGGATATACACCTAGTGTCTATTCGGAGATGCCAAAGCTTCTTGAGAGGGCAGGTAACTCAGATAAGGGCTCTATAACCGGACTTTATACAGTTTTAGTAGATGGTGATGACTTCAATGAACCAATATCCGATACAGCAAGAAGTATACTAGACGGGCACATAATGCTTACAAGAAAGATGGCTCATAAGAACCATTATCCCGCTATAGATGTTTTACAAAGCATATCTCGTGTAATGAGCTCAATAATCAGCGACGACCATAAAGAAGCGGCAGGTAGATTGAAGAATGTACTTGCCACATATCAGGAGGCTGAGGACTTAATAAATATTGGGGCTTACAAGAGTGGTTCTAACCCGGATATTGATTATGCAATCTCTAAGATACAGATGGTAAATGATTTTCTTACCCAGGATGTGAATGAAAAGCTTACATTTGATCAAGAGATTGCCATGTTAAAGGAGATTTTTGAATAAGAATGAAAAAATTTCGCTATAGCATGGAAAGTATATTAAATATAAAGATAAAGCTTGAAGATCAGGCAAAGCTTGCATATACCGCAGCTAGAAACCGCTTGACCATAGAAGAGGAAAAGCTTGTAAAGCTAGAGAATATGAAATCCTCCTATGAAGAGGAGCAACGCAGGCAAAGTAAAAGCAGGCTAAATATTATGAAAATAAAGCAGCTTTCAGAGGCGATTGAGATTATGAAGATGAAAATCAAACAGCAGACTGTAGTCGTAAAGGCTGCCCAGCAAGCTCTTGAGGTAGCAAGAATTCGTCTTAATGATGCTATGATTGAAAGAAAAACTCAGGAAAAGCTGAAAGAAAAGGCATGGCAAGAATATATGATGGAGGCCAATGCCGAAGAGCAGAAAGAGATTGACGAGCATAACAGTTATATTTATAACAGCTCTCTGCTTTATGAGGAGGATAGATAATGGCAAGGAGAAACAAGGCTGATGGAGTTGAAAAAGATGGCAATAAGATGTTAACAGTCTTGATAGCCCTTTTGATAGCCATCATATGGTTCGCTATATTTGTACTATTAATAAAATTCGACGTGGGAGGCTTTGGGTCTGGTGTCCTAAGACCTATTATAAAAGATGTCCCTGTGATTAATAAAATATTACCAGATATATCTGATGAACAGTTAGCTATTGAGAAGGACTATGCCTATAGCTCCCTAGCAGAAGCAGTAGCTAAAATCAAAGAGTTAGAGGCCACTATCGAAGACAAAGAGACTAAGGAAAAAGAGGATAGTGAACAGAAAAAGGATTTAGAGGCAGAGCTAGAAAGGCTAAGGGTTTTTGAAGAAAAGCAAAGTGAATTCGAAGAAAGGGAAAAAGAATTCGATAAGAAAGTAGTATTTGCTGAAGCGGCGCCCAATATTGATGAGTATAAGAAGTTCTATGAAGAGATAAATCCTAGCAATGCAGAGGAAATCTATAGGCAGGTAGTGGAACAGCTTCAATATTCAGAGGCAATCTTAGAAAAGGCCAATATTTACAAAAGCATGGATCCTAAAGCAGCAGCA
>JGI24709J26583_10001214_pt1 | contig 21902 bp, 19 predicted proteins | sample BioPla2DNA1_FD_26583 | JGI IMG/M metagenome (IMG submission 26583) | reverse complement strand
CCAGAATCAACAATTATCCCACCTAAGGTTGTACCATGTCAGCCAAGAAATTTAGTTGCTGAATGAACAACGATGTCTGCTCCGTGTTCAATTGGTCTTATCAGATAAGGTATACCGAAAGTATAGTCAACAATAAGTGGAAGACCACGTTTATGAGCAATTACTGCAATTTCATCGATGTTAGGAATATCTGAATTAGTATTGCCTAGTGTTTCAAGATAAATAGCTCTAGTATTTTCCTTAATTGCGCCTTCAACTTCTTGAAGATTATTAGCATCGACAAAAGAGGTTGTGATCCCAATTGCTAGGAGAGTATGAGCTAACAGATTGTAAGAGCCTCCATAAATTGTTTTTTGAGCTACAATATGGCCACCACCTGCAGCGAGTGCTTCAATGGTGTAGGAAATTGCTGCTGCTCCGGATGCAACTGCTAAATCTGCAACGCCTCCTTCTAAAGCTGCAACTCTTTTTTCAAGAAAATCCTGAGTTGAATTAGTAAGACGACCATAGATGTTACCGCATCTCTTAATCCAAATCTATCAGCTGCATGTTGAGTATTGTGGAAAACATATGATGTGGTCTGATAAATAGGAACTGCTCTTGAGCCTGTTGCTGAATCTGCCTGTTCCTGTCCAACATGTAATTGCAGTGTTTCAAATCTGTATGCCATTTTAGAATCCTTTAGTAATTTTATTAGTTTTGTTTATTTATAAAAACTATGGGAATGATATTATTTAAAAAATGACTTGATTTCAAATAGTTGGTAATACAGTTTTTTTATACTCAGCTATAGGAATTAACCAATCAAGATTAGTTCTATAGAAATCGATAATATAAATGACATTGAAAATGAGTATGAACGGTGTAATTATTAGTTACATAGGAGAAATTGACTTTAAAAGATTGGTATACCTTTGTGCTATCATCAAGTTATCTTATTGAGGAGATTTGAATGTTTAAGAAGATTGATAATGCACTTGCATACAGAGTCTACACTGGTGGTCCTATCATTAACGTATTCAGCATATCTAAAGATGGCGTCTTCGATGGCATGACTGCGGCATGGAATTGTCCTTTTGATACAGATGAGCTGATTGTTGTCATTGATAAAGGTCATACCACAACTCAGAACATTTTAGATACAGGAAAGCTAGTTCTTGCAATTCCTTGTGAGAATAATCTGAGAGACTTATTAAAACTTGGTTCNTCTCACGGTAGAGACAACAAGAACAAGATCAGTGAAGTGGTCACAGAAAAGACTGCTAACTTTGAATATCCAATTCTAAAAGGTTCACTTGCATACTTTGAGTGCGTATTAAATGATAAGGCCTTATTTGCAGATAAAGGTATTTGTCTGGCTAAGGTAGAACACGTTTATGTAGAAGAGTCATTATGGGATGACATGGAAGATGCATTTGTTCCAGGCTGCTTTGAAACATTAAGCCATGTAAAGGGCGCAACTTTCTCTAAGGGTGGAAAAATCATTGAATAAGGAAGTACAAGCTGTCGAAGTAACAGAAGAGTTACAAGAACACGTAGTCGAGTTATTCTCAACAATTGCTCAGGAATGTCTTGCAGAAAATGATCCGGATGCTTATCAGCGAGTATTTAAGATCATGAATGACGATGATTATGATTTTGCTTTTGAAGTAAGAGAATTAAATTCAGAAGACGTATTCGATGAAGAGTTAGGAGATTCTGCTAATTTGTACTGTGCTGAAGTACATTTTCTTGCAGCAGATGGTTCATTAAAGAACGATATTCACGTTGTGGATTTGTATTTTATGAAGAACTATAAAGACGATGAGGACCAATCTGCTAGCGCAAATTGGTTCCCTAAAGAATAGATATTAAGGATTGATTGTTATTGGTGTACCAACATCAACTAATGACAGGAAAATGTCTATATCTGGATTTAACAGTGCAATGCATCCGTTAGTCCAGTCTGTTCTTTGAACAGTCTCGTGGTAGTCACTTCTTGATGGTGGCTGCCCGTGGATCATAATCATTCCACCCGGCTTTCTTCCATATTTACGTGCATTGGCGATATCATTTGAATTTGGATATGAAATATGGATAGCTTTGTAGTAGTTTGAACGCTGTTTAACGTAATCTAAAGTGTATGTACCCTCTGGGGTCTTTTTATCACCTTCAAACTGCTTGTGTCCTACAGGTCTGTCCGATAAGGCAATCCAGAATCTTCTGACTTCATTGCCGTTTTTCATAAGAACCATCTGGTGAGAAGCTTTATTAACGACAACTAAATCAACAAGTTGTTTTTTATACTTTGAAGAATTTGCAATTAAATCATTTTGGAGTAAATTAATAGTATCTCCAATTCTAACATAGTCAAAATCTTCATCAAAAATTACATCTGACGATACTGCCATTGAGAGTAAATCTTCAGGTAAGTTATGATAGCTTTTTGCGTTTGAATTAAAGCTGGCAACTAATAATAAAAAAGAAAAAATTTTAACTAATTTATTCACTTCTTTTACCAAATTGCATTTTTTGTAAGTAGTTCTAAGAATAATTTTATTATATAAAGTAAAATATATAGATAACGAATTATAAACGCATCTAGATAAGTTGTGTGGAAAAAAGTCGATGTTTGATCAAAATAATAAGAATTTAAGCCTAGAGGGTATCGAGCTTCTGCCTTTACATAAGTTTGCAGAAGATGCATACCTGAATTACTCCATGAACGTAATCAGAGATAGAGCTCTTCCATCAGTCGCTGACGGTATGAAACCTGTTCAGCGCAGAATCGTTTATGCGATGTCAAAATTAGGTATTACCCCTAAATCAAAGCACGTGAAATCAGCAAGAACCGTTGGTGAGGTATTAGGTAAATATCACCCACATGGTGACAGTGCCTGTTATGAGGCTATGGTGTTAATGGCCCAGCCATTCTCATATAGATATACTTTGGTGGATGGTCAGGGAAACTGGGGTGATGTTGAAGATCCTAAATCCTTTGCAGCTATGCGTTACACCGAGTCTCGTCTAGCTCCTTATTCAGATGTTTTACTTCAGGATATTAATTCAGGCTGTGTAGACTGGGTGCCAAATTTCGACGGTACAGTTGATGAGCCTAAGTTTCTGCCTGCAAGATTACCTAATATTCTGTTAAATGGTACAACCGGTATTGCAGTTGGTATGGCAACTGATATTCCTCCACACAATGTCAACGAGATTGCCAATGCAGTAGTTCATTTAATTGATAATCCTGATGCTACTGTAAAAGATTTAATGAAGTTTGTACCAGGTCCTGATTATTCATGCTCATCAGAGATCACCAATTCTACAGAAGAACTGGAAAAGATGTATGAAACTGGTAAAGGTACTGTAAGACAAAGAGCTGTATATAAAGTTGATCATGATGAAATTGTTATCACCTCATTACCATTCCAGGTTGCAGGTGGTGCAATTGAGCGTCAGATTGCTGATCTGATGACTAAAAAGAAACTGCCTATGGTAGCAAATATCACCAACGCATCTGATCATAATTGTCCATGTAAGATCATTATTACTCCTCGTTCAAAGAGAGTAGATATTGAGTCTTTAATGGAGCATTTATTTGCAGTAACAGATTTAGAGAAAACCTATAGAGTTAACCTAAATATCTTAGGTTTAGATGGAAAGCCTGCTGTTAAGGATTTAAAGACAATCCTGTCAGAGTGGTTATCTTACAGACAGAATTGTGTAACCAGAAGACTGCAGAGCCGTCTTGAAGTTGTTAATAAGAGAATTCATCTATTAGAGGGCTTTATGCTGATTATTCTGAATATCGATGAGGTAATCGAGATAATCAGAACAGAGGATAATCCTAAAGAAAAGCTTGCTCAAAGATTTAATTTAACTGAAGTTCAGGTTGAATATATTTTAGAAACCAAGTTACGTCAGTTAGCACGTTTAGAAGAAATCAAGCTAAAAGCTGAATTAGATAAATTAAACGAAGAGAAAGCAAAGCTTGAGACCATCTTAGGGTCACCTGCCAGATTAAAGACCCTAATTAAAAAAGAAATTCTAGCTGACGCAAAATTATACGGTGATGAGCGTCGCTGCAGACTTGTTCAAAGAGAAGCTGCTCAGGCTATGAAAGAGGATGATTTTATTCCAAGTACACCTGCAACCGTTATTCTATCCAAGATGGGGTGGGTAAGAGCTGCAAGCGGTACTGATATCGATGCTGAATCTATGTCATATCGCTCTGGTGATAAGTTCCTATCCAAGGCTAGCGGAAAAAACAATGAGCAGGCAAGTTTCATTACCACTAAAGGCCGTGTTTACTGCGTGGATATTAAGGATTTGCCATCAGCAAGAGGTCAGGGTGAACCTTTATCAGCAAAGGCTTCTCTACAACCTGGCGAGACAGCCTGTCACGTGGTAATCGGCAGAAAGGATAATTCATTTGTCGTGGCAACCGATAAGGGATATGGCTTTATTACCAAGGGTACTGATCTTCAGACAAGAAATAAGGCTGGTAAGGCTTTAATCAACTTTGAAGATGCAAACGTGCTTCAGCCTCTTGAGATTGAAAATGCCGAAACAGATAACATTGCTGTCGCAAGTAAGATGGGTAAACTGCTGATTTATAAGCTAAAGGAATTACCTGTATTATCACAAGGTAAAGGCAATAAGCTTATGAATATCAATGGAGCAAAGCTTGCAATCGGCGCCGATGGTATTGCAGCTATGGCTGTAATTCCAGAGAACTGCTCAATGGTTATTCATTGCGGTAAGCGTGTAATCAATCTGTCTGCAAAGGAAATTGCTGAAAGATTAAGCTCCAGAAGCAAAGCAGGAGATGCCCTTCCTCGTGGTTTTCAGAAGGTTGATTATCTTGAGGTAATTCATCCTGAAGTAGAAGATGGTGGAGTTCAGGAAGCTCCTGTTCCAGATCCAGAATTTACCCTGGATTAAAAATAAAAAAATCTTTGCACTTATGATGGTGCAAAGATTTTAAAAANCTTCAGAAATCAGGTTTATTTTCTAGCAAATAAACCAAAGCCCCCCGAAAATTGNAAAAAACAGTCTATTTAAAGCAAAAATAGCAATCATTACAATCATCAGAGAAATATCAATCATACCGATTGGAGGAATTACTNTTTGTACAGGTGCTACGAATGGGTNAGTCAGCTGTGCAAAAGTAAATGACCAGTCTCTGGTGCTAGGTAACCATGAGGTTAGAGCCTGAGCTAGCAGTAGGAACAATACTAAATATCCAAAAGTNTTAATGGTTAGGATAAATGGAATAATTAAGTATGGAACTACAACTGGAACCGNTAGGGAAGTTCCNCCTAATACNAAATAGAATAGTGATAGNGAGGCTACGTAGGCAATTGNGATGGANACAATAAAGCCACAGTAGAAAAAGCCTTTAAAGTGAATATTCTTAATAGGAAGAATATTCATAACAGGGTTAGTCAGCTTTACTACAATCTGGGTTAATGGATTGTAATAATCCATGCTTGAAGATTGCATAATGCTTCTTAACTGAAATAACATAATCAGTGCCTGAAACAGCATGATTATCAGGTTTATTGTGGCCATCAATTATTCCTTAAAACAATTTTTCAAATTCGTAGGTTCTATCAAGACTTGCCTGGATTGTGTTTGTCATAGTCTTTTCAAAGTTACCCTCGGTCATTTTGGTTAAACCAGCAAAGGTGGTACCTCCTTTTGAGGTAACTGCTTCTCTTAGTTGAGAAATTTCAGTATTCTGATTTTTCATTACCATCTGAACAGAACCGAATACAGTCTGCTCGACCATTTTTCTTGCATCAGCAGGTTTAATGCCATGACGGATAGCTTCTGTGATTAAAGCTTCCATAAAGCGGTATACGAAAGCAGGACCGCATCCACAAACAGCACCAATTACGTTTAGGGTGTTCTCATCTCCTTCAATGCACTCACCCATGAAAGATAACATCTTTTTGCAAAGCTCTTTACTCTCATCTTCTACAGCTGAATCATAAGCAATGGCAATCACACCAAGACCTAATTTAGCAGGTGTATTTGGCATCATACGGATGATGTTGTGGGTATCTAGAATTCTGCTGATAGAGGATAGCTTGTAACCAGCTGCCATTGAGATAAACAGCTTCTTTGATAAATCAATGCCACTGTTTTTAAGCTCTTCAAGTACACCTGTTAATATCTGAGGTTTTACACCAAGGAAAACAATATCAGCGTTTTTAGCAGTTTCAATGTTGTCAGTGCTGATGTTAGCTCCCTGTGCCTTGAATTTTTCAAGTTTCTCGATGTGAGGACCGGAAACAGTTAAATCCTTGACTGCAAAAGATTTGATAATACTCTCAAAGATGCAGGTAACCATGTTACCTCCACCAATAAATGCAATCTTTTTATCCATAGTTTTATTCTTGTACTCTCTAGTCCCAAAAATCGCAGTACCAATACGTACTTCGTTGCTGCCATGCATGATAGCATTTTCTAAATCATGAGTCATTCCCATTGAAAGAATGTCAAAATTGGTGAATTTCTGCTTATAGTTATCAAATAACTCTTTTAAATGAGCAAATTCTTGTGCGATGAGATCTTTATCTAGTGTATCAGTACCGATACCCATAAAGCCGCGCAGTTTCAATTTTTTGCACTGTAAAATGGTGTCGATGATTTCATCAATTTCGCTTTCATCACAACCGGATTTCTGATCTTCATGAGAGATATTCACCTGAACTAAAACTTCAAGTGGAGGTAAATCATCAGGCCTCTGATCATTTAATCTTGTGGCTACAATGCTTCTGTCAACACTTTCAACGATATCAAAGTTAGCTGCGATTAACTTGGTTTTGTTCTTTTGAATTGGTCCTATAAAATGCCAGGTAATATCGTTATAACCCTGTGCTTTTAAACTCTGAATCTTCTCTGATGCTTCAACTGCGTAAGACTCACCAAAATGTCTTTCTCCCTGTGCATAGGCTTCTTTTATAAGCCCTTCAGGTTTGGTTTTGCTTACGCATAAAAGATGAACCTCAGTTTTGCTTCTATTAGCCTTATCGCAGGCTGTTTGAATGCTTTGATGAATGGTTTGCAGGTTCTCTTTGATATTATTCATTTTCAATTGACCTTTTTATATTTTGTGACTTTTGTTGTATTATAACTATCTTTAGAATGAACGTAACAATTTTAGGTGGATTCAATGTTTGTTATTGATAACGAGAAATGTTCACAGTGCGGTGAATGCCAGGATATTTGCCCATGCGGTGCTATTGAACAGCAGGCTGATGACAGCTTTAAGATTGACGCTCAGATGTGCTCAGACTGTGCAGCATGTCAGTCAGTATGTCCTTTTGAAGCTATTGAAGAAGTAGAAGACGCAGAGTAATCTCCTCAAACTATAAAAGTCATAAAAAAACCATTATCAGGTTTGCTGATAATGGTTTAGTATTATTCAAATAACTCTTACTTTGTTTCACCATCAGGAACAGATTCAACCTTGTTGAATAACCCCTGCTTTAGCTTCTGAATAAATTCATCCTTTTCTAAAGTCTTAACATTAAGATCAAGCTGTTTGAATGGGATCTCAATACCACTCTTAGCAAACTGAGTAAGGGATTCGCGGCTTAGGTAATCGATGGTCAGTTTTCTGTCAGAAATATTCCCTACATAAACTTCAACAGCAATGTTTACAAAGCTTGCATCAAGTTCCTTAACATAAATTAAAGAAGTCTTGTCTTTAGAGATATAACGGCATTTGTTTACAATCTGACGAAGAATTGTTTTTGCCTTTTCCACATCAGAGCTGTAGCCGATACGAACAACAAACTCAATTTTAGTAACAGTATCAGTAAGTGACCAGTTTGTAAGAGCAGAGGTAATAAACTCACGATTAGGGATCATAACTTCTTTATTCTCAAATGATCTAATAGTTGTAGCTCTGATTCTAATCTCGTTTACAGTGCCTGATAGACCGTTTAGGGTAATAATGTCACCAACACGGATCTGTCTTTCAAAAAGCAGAATCAGGCCTGATACGAAGTTGGCAAAAATCTCCTGTAAACCAAAACCTAAACCCACAGATAATGCAGCAACAAGCCATTGCAGGTTTTTCCAATGTATTCCGATAACACCAGCTGCGATAATGATACCGACGCCTGTGATTAGGTATGAAGAGATAACCTTAACTGTATAACCGGTGCTCTTTGTGTTAACTCCCTTTCTAATCTGGAAGAGCTTTTCAAGCAGGATTGGCAGGTTCTTGTTCAGGATACTTGTAATCACCAGAATGAAGATTGCAAGCAGTACATTTGCAAGTGACAGGTATTCTGTTACAACTGGTGCACCACCGATAAATTCAGTCCTAGACCAGATTTTAACGGTATCAAGATAACGTAATACTGATGCTAAATCACTCCATTGAGAGTATAGGAAGAAGGCTGTGATACACAGTAAAACGCTGTTTACTAGTCTAAAGGCCTTATGGCATACGTGAGATGCACTAAAGTGCATTGCAGTACCTGTAATAGCCTTATTAAGCTTCTTCTGGATAGCAACATATTTTTGTCTCTTCTTCTCAAAAGCCTTATTGATATAAACATACATCATTCTGTGAATAGTCTGACTTACTAGTATGTAGGCAAGTACTATATAGCAGGTATATGCAGTTCTATTTGTCAGGGTAACAATTGAATACAGATATCCAGATGCTACAAAGATAACAGAAATGGCACTTATAGCAATAGCAATCATAAAGCCGATAATAGTTGTAAATGAAGAGTTCTGGTAATCCTTAACAGCGTTGTAGAAGAATTTTACAAACACAAACAGTAAAGCAATAAAGGAAATCAGAATTACTGCATGTGAGGTTACGTCTGAGTAGATTACGGTCGAATCTGCCTCTGCCACGTTAGCAAAGATAAGTAATGGCAGTGTAAACAACCAAACTCTCTTTAGAGAATCGGAGTATTTAGTCAGCTTATAAGGAGCTACACTAAAGTGCCTTTGAACCAGAGCATTTGGCCTTACAATATGAATGAAGAATGTAAACACAAAAATATGCAGTACCATAATCAGAATAACGGTACGTTGCATTTCTGTATTGGCAAGTGCTATACAGATAACAATAGAGCCTAGAACCACCTTCCAGCAAAGCTGAGGGATCATCATGGCGATATTATTTATAATAGCAATTGGTGTCAGCATAATAGAATCTGATGCTCTATCAAGACGACGGGCTAGTTTATTGTTATTCCTTTTAATAGTCTTTAAAAAACCAAGTACAAATAAAGAGAACACAATAAAAGGCAGAATTACGTAAGTAATCGTGCTTGATGTTTCCTTTATAAATTCTTTTGAGGAGAATTTTAATAGAAGGTTCTGGAAATCATATTTAATTGTTGGAATTGACTCTGTTAAAAATTTAGTACCAACTTTCTGATTTGATTTTACCCAGAACAATTGCTCTGAAATATCAAATCTGATTTTTTCTGCAACCTTCTGATACTCGTTGTATTTAACCTTTAATGAAATAGCAGTGCTAAGCTCATTAGCAAGCACCTGGTAAATATCATTTAAGGCGTGGCGTTCCTGAATATAAATACTAATAAGCTCTTTTCGATAATTCTCAAGATCTCTGTTGAGCTTAATATCGTTCTGAACTGTCTTTTCAATATCCATATGCTTGTTTAACTGCTCACGGACCTCATAAATATTGATATTCAGATTTGCAATTACACTATCAAGGTCATAAGGTAATTTAACCTTAGGCACCATTGATAGCAGCTTATTTAAAAGGCGGGATAAAACAAGGTTTTGGCCGATCTCGCTGATTTGATTATTTAAATCCTTTTCAATCTGATCAACCTTGTTGTAGGCACTTTCCACCATCTGATAATCATGCTGATAGGTTGCATACTTCTTTTTATGCTCAGTTACATAGCTATAGATGTTAGTAATAGTGGTGATGTGTTTTTCAAGCTGAGGAATATCAGTTTTGATCTTCTCAAGCTCATCTAAAGAATACTCATTGGAATTACCAAGATTCTTTTTGTAGTTTAAAACCTTCAGATTTTTTTCATAACGGGCATATTTCAGGTTGCTGATTTTAAGCTCGTAGTTTGCCAGACCCTGTAGTGTTGAAAGGTTCTGTAACTGTGTCTTGTAGTAGTTTGTCTCAAGATTAGCACTGTAAATCAGGATAGCAGTGATTCTGTTTTTGAATAAATCTGGGCTGGAGTTCTTATCAATGCTGGAGATAAAACCTTTTACCTTATCATTATTTGTGGTGATGATGTTATGAGATTTTTCAGGCAGTGTTTGAATGCGGTTGTAATTGTCTCCGGCAGCAGCAAGTTCAATTTGAGATGTAACAAGATCCTGCTGAGTTTTCTCAATGGCTCTGTTTAACTGCTCCTCTGTGTAATTCTCAATGACCTGAGCGTTTAAAGACTGTCTGTTTTCTTCTTCACCTAAATCTTTAGATAAATTAACCAAACGACGATTGGCATAACGTAGAGTGTTATCTAATTCTTTTTGTTTTGACTCATAATCATCGATTTTAGATAGTCTGTCTAAACCTAACTTGTACAAAAGTTCGGTTTTAGTCTTGTCTTCATCAGAAAGCCTTGCGTCTTTTGTCAGGTTATCAAGCTGCTCGTTGATTTCTTTTTCAGTTGGTAAAACAATATTTCCAATCTGAGTCTGCACACTTAGTTCAGCTGCAGAGACCAGCAGAGGGCAGACTAAAAGAAAAAGTGAAATAATGATTTTTTTCATATGTATGTTTAGCTAACTGTAGTTAAGAAATATTTCACTTATTATACGATAGATAGTGTAAAAAGCTTTGTTTTGTCTAAAATAGAATTCAATCGGAATTAAAAAAGGCCACAATAATGTGGCCTCAATAAATCAGAAAATCAGTTTTATGGATTTAGAATGGTAGGACCTGAGTGTTCGTCAGTCTTTGGGTAATCTAGGTTGTAGTGAAGACCTCTTGACTCATGACGCATCATAGCTGATTTAACAATGATCTCAGCTACCTGAAGAAGGTTACGAAGCTCTAAAAGATTGCTTGTAACTCTAAAGTGAGAGTAGTACTCGTGAACTTCTCGCTTTAGCATCTCGATACGATGCATTGCTCTTTCAAGTCTCTTGTTGGTTCTAACGATACCAACATAATCCCACATGGTAAGTCTTAACTCATGCCAGTTGTGAGTAATGATAACTTCCTCATCTGAATTGGTTACCTGTGACTCATCCCAGTCTGGAATTGGATAGTTTTCAAAATCATCCTCATCACCTAAGTGCTTAAGGATGTTTGTAGCAGCTGCTTTTCCGTATACTACACACTCAAGAAGAGAGTTTGAAGCAAGACGGTTAGCACCGTGAAAACCTGTGTAGGCGCACTCACCGATTGCATATAAACCATCAATGTCAGTTTTTGCTTTTCTGTCTACCATGATACCGCCACAGGTAAAGTGAGCTGCTGGTACAATAGGAATAGGCTGTTTGGTAATATCAATACCAACCTTCAGACAACGCTCATAAATGGTAGGGAAGTGCTTCTTTAAGAACTCAGGCTCTTTGAAGGAGATATCAAGGTACATGCAGTGAGCACCTAACTTCTTCATTTCATGATCAATTGCTCTTGCTGTGATATCACGTGGAGCTAACTCTAAACGCTCATCGTAATCCTGCATAAAGCGTGAGCCATCAGGTCGCTTTAACTGAGCACCTTCACCTCTTAGAGCTTCGGTTAGAAGAAAGTTTCTGTCTGCATCGCAGTATAGAGTTGTAGGGTGGAACTGATTAAACTCCATGTTTGCTACACGGCAACCTGCTCTGTAAGCCATAGCAATACCATCACCTGAGCTTACCTCTGGGTTACAGGTGTACTGATAAACCTTTGATGCGCCACCTGTACATAAAGCTACAAACTTGGCACTGATGGTTTCTACATGATTTGACTCAGTATTTAAAACGTAAGCACCGATGACTCTGTTACCTACAAGGCCTAGTTTTTTAGTTGTAATCAAATCAATAGCATTTCTGTCTTCAAGAATAGTAATGTTCTTATGGGCTTTTGCCTTTGCTACTAAAGTTTCCTGAATAGAACGACCGGTATGATCTTCGGAGTGGAAAATTCTTCTGTGTGAGTGGCCTCCTTCTCTGTGAAGATGATAAGGTGATTGATCTTCTTTTGGTGTATCTTCTTTCTGATCAAATGGAACACCGGTATCAATCAGCCACTGAATTGCATCGTGAGCGTTTTTGGCAACGAACTCTACGGTCTTTTCATCGCAAAGGTAACCACCTGCAATGCAGGTATCCTTGATGTGGGCCTGAATGCTGTCATCGTCATCTTTGATGTTATAAACACCGGCAATACCACCTTGTGCGTAATTGGTGGAACCTGCGCAAGCGGATTCTTTAGATAGAACGATAACTTTGGCTTTGTCTGCAATTCCTAGTGCAAGGGTAAGGCCTGCAGCACCACTTCCGATGATAAGGCAATCTGTAGTGTAATTCATTTTTATATCCTAAGCCTATGAACTATGGCTTACGTGTATTTAGCTTTTGCTAAATGAAAAAAAAATTTATCCAAGTAATTTTACAACTTTGTAATTCATTTTTAACTAAATTTATTTAGTGTGTTTTATTTTGAAAAATTTTAGTTAAATAAATCCAATAGTTAAGGTAACATTTTGATTGTAACTTTTTCATTCATGAGTAAAAATAAAGCAGGAAATAAACAATAAAATGAATAAGTTATAAAAACAGTGATCGCAAAAATAACCCAAAATACCTTATAAAAGGTAAAAAGCTATAGATTAATCTATATAATGGCAAAGCTAAAAAATAAAAAAGATTTAAAAAAAAATGAACTTTTTTATCAACATGCTCTCTAACTATTAAAAGGAATAAAAAGGATGTTCTCCGTGAACGAAAACTTAAAAGCTCAAAGCGATGAGTCTCTCGTTGTACGGGTTCAGGCTGGGGATAGCAAAGCATACAATGTGCTTGTAATTAAGTATCAGCACAAAGTTGCTCAGATTATAAGTAAGTTTGTATCAAATACAGCAGATATAAATGATATCGCGCAGGATGCATTTATCAGTGCTTATAAATCTATCAACAGTTTTAGAGGTGAGAGTTCTTTTTATACATGGTTGTATCGAATTGTAGTTAATTCTGCAAAAACATTCTTGAAGTCAAACTCAAGAAGCAAAAACTCTGTAGATGTGGATTCACCAGAATTTCAGAGTATTGATGAGCAGGGGATACTAGCAAGTAACGAAACACCAGATAGAATTATAGAATCACACGAATTACAGCAAGTTATAGTAAAGGCACTATCGGAGCTACCAGAGGAATTGCGTAGCGCAATTACTCTAAGAGAGATAGATGGTATGTCTTATGAAGATATGGCGGTTGTTTTGAAGGTTCCTGTAGGCACAGTTCGATCAAGAATTTTTAGAGCAAGACAGTACATTGAAAGTAAGATGTCAAATTTAGCTGCAAAGTAACGGTTTCATAGGAGTTGTGTATGTTAGATTCAAAGCAGACAAATAAGGAAGAGTTATCATCCCTATTTGACGGCGAGAATATACAAAGCAAGGAAATTGACCTTTCAAACGAGAACAAGACCCATTTAGAAAACTGGTCTTTAATCGGTGCTGCACTACGCAACGAAATGCCAGAGCAAATCAATCTTGATTTTGCAAGCAAGGTAATGACAAAGATTGAACATGAGCAAATCAACCCTAATAAGGTTGCCTTTAACTTTAACTTCAGTTTAAAGAAGGTTGCATTTGCAATATCTGAATTGGCAGTGGCAGCATCAGTGGCTGCAATTACTGTAATCGGCTGGCAGACCTACAACGCACAGGGTGGTATTTCAAACAGCACCTCAGATTCTCTAGGTGCAGTTGAAGGTGTGAATTTAGCAAGTTACCAGACAAGCCAGAATCATAAGACACTGAAGTTTGCAGAATATTCAGATTCAGATAACAAATCTGACGCAAAACTAAGTGATAATGAGCTTAAAGCTCAACAATCTCTTGAAGTTGAGCGTATTAACAATTACATTAGAGGCTATGTATTAAATACGGCTGCTAATTAGTAGAATTTATATGTATATAAAATTATTTAAAACCGCTTTGGCAACTACCTTTGCGGTTTTGTTGTCTTTAGATACCGCTTTTGCAGACAGTAATTCAGATTGCTTAGATTCCTTCAAGCAGATGAAAGACGCTTATACAAAGAGCAATATGGACGCTACTGTTGTAGACACTAATCCTTTGAGAATGAATCTGTTCTCACTTGCTCATTTTAATAAGGGGGGCGTTGCTTATACAAGCTGGAAATCTTTAAATGATGAAGTTGCAGGTTATGCGCTTCGTAATAATAAAGGCTTTGACTACAATTCAAACCGCTCTTATATTGGACCTCTATCCTGGCATCAGTCTCTTATCTGGGACAAGCTGTTTTTTAACAAGAACAAACTCTCAGGTTACGAGTGCACTTTAGTCGGCAGAACAAGGCTTGCAGGTCGTAAGGTATCAGTACTTCGTATCAATCCTATAGATGAGGTTCGTTACTCATTTATAATTTCAAAAGATGAAGATACAAAATTGCCTGTAGACTTATCTATTCTTACTCCAAACAAAATTGTAGTAAGCAGATTTACTGTATCTGCAGTGCATAGTGCTGCCCCCGATAACCTGTCATTTCCTGATGAAACCTTTGACAGAGTAGAAAAGATGCAGTCTGTAAAGTTTGATGATAAAGAACTTCCATGGCCAGAGCTTACTATTCCAAGCCCATTTAAAATTGTAGCCTCAAGCACTCAGATTAAAGATACAGAAAACAGTCTTGATTATCAGGCTTTCTCTGATGGTACTTTAGAATTCAGAGTATATAAAAATACTTTAACTAAGCTGCACATCCATTCTGCAACAGATGGTACTTTGACTGTATTTAGAAAAAACAGTGACAGCTACGAGTATGCAGTTGTTGGTGAAATACCGTTAGAGTTAAGTAATATTATTCTTTCAAAAATAAGTGCTAATCGATAGAAAACTAGTGTTAAAAAATAGCCTTTAAACTGTTAGAATAGCTTTTTTGAAATGATGTATTTTGGACATATTTTTGTCCCTATAGATAACCTTTGGAATAAATAATGGCAGTAGTTTACGATCGCTCCTTAGTTAGAAATTTCTCTGTAATTGCTCATATTGATCACGGTAAATCCACTTTATCCGATAGATTTATTCAATTATGTGGCGGCTTAACCGATCGCGAAATGACCTCTCAGGTGCTTGATAACATGGATATCGAGAGGGAACGTGGCATTACAATTAAAGCTCAGGCAGTTACCTTAAAATACAAAGCAAGAGATGGTAAAACCTACGAGCTTAACTTCATTGATACACCAGGCCACGTAGACTTTTCATACGAGGTTTCCCGTTCTCTATTTGCCTGTGAAGGTGCTTTACTTGTTGTTGACGCAAGTCAGGGTGTGGAAGCACAGACACTTGCTAACTGCTATCAGGCTGTTAACCTTGATTTAGAGGTTATCCCTGTATTAAACAAGATTGATTTACCATCAGCAGAACCTCAAAGAGCTATTGATGAAATCGAAGACCTGATTGGTATTGAGGCGCAGGATGCCTGCACATGTTCAGCAAAAACAGGTCTTGGTGTTCAGGACGTATTAGAGAGGATTGTATCAGATATTCCTGCTCCTGGAGGTGATCCTGAAGCTCCACTTCAGGCTTTGATCATCGATTCATATTTTGATGATTATTTAGGTGTTGTAGCGCTTGTTTGTGTAAAGAATGGTACCTTACGCAGAGGTGACAAGATTAAGGTTATGTCACAAGGCGTTGCATGGGAAGTTGAGGGGTTAGGTATTTCAACTCCAAAGCGTGTAAAGGTAGACGTACTAAACTGCGGTGAAGTAGGCTGGGTTGTATGCGATATCAAATCAGTACATGCAGCTCCTGTTGGTGATACTATCACTCATGTAAAGCCAGCCTGTGAAAATCCATTACCAGGTTTCCAAAAGGTTAAACCTCAGGTATATGCTGGTATGTTCCCTGTAGATACCGAAGATTACAATGCATTTAGATATGCTCTTGAAAAGCTGTCTTTAAATGACGCTTCATTATTCTTTGAGCCTGAAAACTCAAAGGCTTTAGGTTTCGGTTTCAGATGTGGTTTCCTTGGCATGCTGCACATGGAAATTATTCAGGAGCGTTTAGAGCGCGAGTACAATCTGAATCTGATCACTACAGCTCCAACTGTAGTGTATGAGGTTGTACAAACAGATGGTGAGATCATTCATATTGATTCACCAGCAGCTCTTCCTCCAATTTCAAACATTGCTGAAATCAGAGAGCCTATTGCCGAGTGCAGAATGTTAATGCCATCAGAGTATGTAGGTACTATCATGAAGATCTGCCAGGAAAAGCGTGGTATCCAGGTGGGTATGGTTTATCATGGTGATCAGGTTGCATTAACCTATGACATTCCTATGTCAGAGGTTGTACTAGATTTCTTTGACAAAATCAAATCGGCATCACGCGGATACGCATCATTAGATTATGCTTTCAAGCGTTTCAACTGCGATGATTTAGTAAGAATGGATATTCTGATTGCAGGTGAGCGTGTAGATGCTCTTGCTATTATTATGCACCGCTCCGTTGCCCAGTCACGTGGTAGAGCTGTGGTTGAAAAGATGAAGGAAGTTATTCCTCGTCAGATGTTCGATATTGCAATTCAGGCTGCAATCGGTTCACAGATTATTGCTCGTTGTACTGTTAAAGCTTTACGCAAAGACGTTTTAGCTAAGTGTTACGGTGGTGATATTACAAGAAAGCGCAAGTTGCTTGAAAAACAAAAGGCAGGTAAAAAGCGCATGAAACAACTAGGTAGAGTAGAAGTCCCACAGGATGCATTTTTAGCTATCTTGAAGGTCGGTAAGGAGTAAAGATGTTCGAGGCCATTAACGAGAATTTATTTGCGTTCATTCTGTTTGTAGCGTCAATAATTTCCGGCTGTGCTTGGGTTTATGATTTAATCGTTGAAAAACCAAAGCGCCAGAAGAATTTTGAGGAATTAAAAGGCAAAGGAGAAATCTCTAAAAAGGAAAAGCGTGCCTTATTAGAGCCAAAAGGCGTTATAGGTCAGGTAGGTTCTGTATTCTTTGTGCTTATATTAGTGTTCCTGTTCAGATCATTTTTATATGAGCCATTTAGAATTCCATCAGGTTCAATGATGCCTACACTGTTACCAGGTGATTTTATCGCTGTAAATAAGCACTCATTTGGTATTAGAAATCCTCTAACTAACAATGTGTTAATCGAGACTTCTCGCCCTCAGCGTGGTGATATTATCGTATTTAAATATCCAGAAGATAAAAGTATCGATTTCATTAAGCGTGTGGTTGGTTTACCTGGCGACACCATTATTTATCAGGATAAACACCTGTATATTAAAAAGTTTGATGCTCCAAAAGGTTCAGAACCTGAGTTGATTTCAACTCGTATGATTGAATCTTTAGAAGAAGAAATGATGGGCTTTGCAGAGACATTTGATGTTTATGAAGAGTCCTTTGGTCCTGGCGAGTCACATCAGATTAGAGTTAATCCCAATGCTCCTGTTCTTTCTCAATATTTCTATGTACAGAAGAATGAACTTGTAGGCAAATGGGTTGTTCCTGCTGACAGTTATTTTGCTATGGGTGATAATAGAGACAATAGTAAAGACAGCCGTTTCTGGGGCTTTGTTCCTTTCGAAAATATCGTAGGTAAGACCTCAACAATCTGGTTATCTTTTGATTTTGACCACGGCGCAAAAAGCTCAATACCTTCATGGGTGCCTTCTGCAGTACGCTTTGACAGAATTGGTAGCATAAAATAAAAAATGGTAGATAAAATCAATATTATTGAATTGCAAAATCTTGAGTTGAAATTAGGTTATTCCTTTCAGAACATCAGATTGCTAGATCAGGCTTTAACACACAGAAGCTTTGGAGCAGTTCATAACGAGCGATTAGAGTTTTTAGGTGATTCTATTCTAGGTATGATTATAGCCAAAGAGCTGTATGACAGATTCCCTAAATGTCCTGAGGGTGATCTTACAAGAATGAGATCAACTCTAGTTCGTGAAACCACATTAGCAGAGCTTGCCAGAGCCTTTGGTATTGGCAATTGCCTAAAATTAGGTCCAGGAGAATTGAAAACCGGTGGTTTCAGACGCGATTCTCTGATTGCTGATGCCGTTGAGTCGATTATCGGCGCGATGTTTATTGATGACAACGAGAGTTTTCCTCGAGTACGTCAGGTGGTTTTATCATGGTTTAAGTCAAGACTTGATACCATACAGCCAAACGTAAACCAGAAAGATCATAAATCAACACTGCAGGAGCTTTTACAGTCCTTACATAAGCCATTGCCAGTTTATAAGATTGAAGAAATCAAAGGCTCTGACAATGATCAGATTTTCGTAGTTTCAGCAACCGTTGAAGGTGTAGCAGTACAAGTTGGACAAGGTTCTTCAAGAAGAAGAGCAGAGCAAGAAGCTGCAGGTTTGGTCCTGAAATTATTAAACAAGAACAAGAAATAACTCTTGAAGGATGAAAAATGTCACACTTTGGTTTCGTAGCGATCATTGGAAGACCAAATGTTGGTAAATCAACTTTGATGAACCATCTAATCGGTCAAAAGATTTCTATTACCTCAAGAAAGCCACAGACCACACGTAACCGTGTGATGGGTATTGATACTCAGGGCGAGTATCAGGTTGTATACGTAGATACCCCAGGTTTACATCGTGAAGAAAAAAGAGCCATCAACCGCCTAATGAATCGCGCAGCCGAAAGTGCTTTAGGTGATGTTGAATTAATTCTGATGGTAATCGATCCTGCTCACTGGACCGATGACGATGAAATGGCTTTTGCCCGAGTAAAGCAGGCAGGTGTTCCTATCGTACTTGTTATCAACAAGGTTGATACTGTAGCAGACAAGGAAACATTATTACCTTTGATTGATAAGTTAAGCAAATCAGTAACCTTTAAAGACATTGTTCCTGTATCTGCATTACGCGGAACAAATCTGCATATCCTAAAGAAGATCATTCAGGAGTCTTTACCTGAGGGTGACCACATGTTCCCGGATGACAGCGTGACCGACAGATCATCAAGATTCCTTGCTGCTGAAATCGTACGTGAGAAGCTGATGCGCCAGATGGGCGACGAGCTTCCATATTCATCAACAGTTGAAGTTGAAGAGTTCAAAGAGGATGGCGATCTGTTAAGAATTAGCGCTGCAATCCTGGTAGAGCGCGATGGTCAGAAGAAGATGGTAGTAGGTGCAGGCGGTTCAAGAATCAAAATGATCGGTACCGAAGCTCGTAAGGATATGGAGAAATTATTTGATTCAAAAGTATTCTTAAGGCTTTTTGTTAAAGTTAAGGCTGGCTGGTCTGACGATGCAAGAGCTTTAAAGAGTCTTGGATACAATGATTTTGAGGGATAAATAATGCCAATCTCCTTAGATGGTGAACCTGGTGTTATTTTGCATACGCGCCCTTACAAAGAGAATAGTCTTTTAGTTGAACTTTATACGCTCAATTACGGCCGTATAAGTGCAGTTGCAAGATTATCAAAGAAGGTCGCTTCCCGTTCTAAAGGCGCATATCAGCCTTTTCTGCTGTTGAAGATGACCTTAAGCCAAGGGCGAGGTCAGTTGTGGCAATTAAAAGATGTATTTTTGCAGAGAGCAGGATTTGCTCTTGAAGTGCCACAAATCTTCATTGCCCAATATTTAAATGAATTATTGTTTTATCTAATCAAAACTCGTGAGAGTGATCCTCAACTTTTTGCAAGCTATATAAAGGTGTTAGAAGCACTTGAAAGAAAAGAAGAATCTTATCTTAGCAGTTTAAGAGAATTCGAACTAACCTTAATTGAAGGTTTAGGCTACGGTTTATCTTTTCTTGATACCAATAGCTTTCAGATTGAAGATGACGGTAAATATATTTTCGATCCTCATAATGGTTTTTGCAGGGCTAATATCTCCTCAAAACAGGTGTTAGACGGAAGAACAATTAAACTTATAGAAGCCCGTGAATTTGCTTCAAAAGAAGTACTGCAGGCTTTAAAAATGATTAATAAAAGTGTTATTTCTACTCTTTTAGATGGTAAGCAATTAAAGAGTAGAGAACTGTATGCTCAATATCTAATGGTGTAAACAATGGTAACTTTTTACAAACCAGTTAAGAAAGCCGTAGAAAAGAAAGCGGTTAAAGTAACTTGTACTGATCTTGATTTACAAGGTCGCGGTGTTGCAAGAACCGACAAATATGTGTACTTCGTAGAAGGTCTGATGCCAGGTGATACTGCTAATGTACTTGCAGATCTTGTAAAAGGCAAAGTAGCAGAAGCTACAATCACCAAGATCATCACTCCTTCAAAGGACAGATTAGAAAAGGACTGTCCTTTAATCGGTCAGTGTGGTGGATGTCCTTTAGAGCATATTCCTGCAGAACAGCTAGTTGATGCAAAAGTTGCAGGTATCAGACGTCTGTTTACCAAGACTTTTGGCGAGGAATTATCTGAGCCTTCATTTATTCATAAAAGCAGTGATAAGAATTACAGAAGAGCATGCCGTTTTGCAATTCGCGGTGATCATGGCAAGCTATATTTAGGCTTTAGACAGGAAAAGTCACACAACCTGGTCAAGGTTTCAAACTGCCTGACATTAACAAAAAGAATGAATGATGCCATTAAGCCTTTAAACAAGGTTATCAATCAGATGGAGCAAAAGGGCGAGATTGGTCATATTGAGTTACTTGATTCTGATGGTTTATTAGGAATTCTAATTCGAATTACAAAAACCTTAAAAGAGCGCGATACAAACCTGTTACAGGAAGTAGGCAAGGATTTAAATGCTGTAATTTCTGTAGTGGAGCCATACAAGGATCCAATGGCTATTACCAAGCAGGAAACCACCCGTGAGAGAATTATCTTTGGTTCTATCGATGAGTTATTCATTGTAAGTCATGGTGTAAAGATTAAGTGTAAGCCATCATCTTTTGTACAGGTAAACTCAAGTGTAAATGAAAAGATGCTTGATACAGTGCTTGAGATGGTAGAGCCATCAGCTGATAGCAGAATCATGGATTTATTCTGTGGTTTAGGTAACTTTGCAATGCCTATTGCCAAGAGTGGCGCTAAGGTTGTTGGTGTTGATATTGTCTCTAAGATGATTGAGGATGCAAGAAACAACGCTAAAGAGCAGGGGCTTGATAACGCACGTTTTGAGGTGGCAGATCTTGAAGAGTTATTCGAAAACCAGTCATGGGCAAAAGCTGAGTATGATGCTGTGGTTATGGATCCAGGCAGACAGGGAGCTAAGCGAGCTTCATTATTCTTAATCAAGAAACAGGTTAAAAAGGTAGTCCTAATCTCCTGCAATCCACTTGCAGCCTCACGTGACTGTCAAGAGTTTATCAAGGCAGGCTACAAAATAAATAGATGGGGTGTATGCGATATGTTCCCAAGAACATCTCATATTGAGATGGTTATTTTAATGACTAAAGCATAAGATTACAGTTTATTACTTCATAAAAAGCAGTTCTTTTCGTCAAGTTGTAGAATTGCTTTTTATATCATTCCATTCACTATTCCTTCTCTAAAAAAACTGAAATCAGTGCCATGAAATGGTCAAAGCCTTATCACAAACGGTTTATAAAAGATCTTTTTGACTCAAAGTGTGGCTAAAAGTAAATAAGTTACTCAACTTTTGCATTTGGATTTTATCTCCAAAATGTTTGTAACAACGCGGTTTAAAACCGTTTTTGCTCTTTAAAATATGATTTTTGATTATTGTGACGTTTGTGGTAGCTGAATATACATTTTTATATAGTCAGTC
>JGI24709J26583_10001210_pt1 | contig 21928 bp, 14 predicted proteins | sample BioPla2DNA1_FD_26583 | JGI IMG/M metagenome (IMG submission 26583) | reverse complement strand
GCGATTCGATCGAGTATCTGGACAACATTGCTAATGTGAGAGATAAGGGCAGGAAAAGAGGAATAAATCGGATAAAGCGACCTGATTGAGCAACAGAGTCAACTACACCACGATAGATGCCGTCAAATTATGATCCCCTCTGATTTGATGGCCTCTATGCAACACAGCATACCATGAAAAGTATTTTGATTATGCAGGAATAATCGTGCAGGAAGATAGGGTTCGGCAAATTACAGATAACTTGAAACACTACCAAAATGTGGTGGAAGAGTTGAAGAAGATAAGAGTTGGCGTGTTAATGGATGGTTTAGAATGCTCATCATATTTTTCAAATATAATTAATTATTTAGCAGAAGAATCGAATATCATGCTGTATCTCCTGTTGAATGACATTCACCGAAATACCAATGTGATTGATAAAATTACGCAAAATATCCAGGGCAATGATATCTCCGAGCTTATCAATAGCACTCTTTTTAAGATTTGTATATCCTTAGAACAGAAAATATATGCGATATCTATGCAGAATCAAGAATATTTCCTTGACACTAATCTAGATACTGAAATCTTCATGGATAAGATTTTGATTAGCCCTGTATTCTCAAGGATTGCTAGTTCAAAAAAAACGGATCTAGTCTCATATAGAGACACTGATATCCAAAAAATAAAGGCAATGGATCTTGACTTGATCTTACGAGGCAATGCGAGAGGAATCTTTCAAGGTGATATTCTCAGCGCTGCAAGAAAGGGAATTCTGTCTTTCTATCACATTGACAACCGATGGAATCGCGGAAACCCACTGGGGTTTTATGAAGTATATTTCAAGAAACCAACAACAGGTTTCGCTATACAAATCTTAAACGAGAGGCATGATGAAGGGGAAATAATTTTCAAGGGTGAAATAACTACTAAACCACTCTATGCATATAATTTGGTGAGACTTTACCAAGTGGCAGGTTACTTTATGGCACAGATCATAAAGAATTACGCTAAATCAGGATATCTTCCACCTGTATCGCAAAAAAATCCTTCTTTCAGCACACATTTGGAGATTCCAGGGTTTAATATAACTCTAAATTACTTTATCCAGACATATTCCGCAATCGCGTCCCTCTACCTAAAACAATGGATATTGAGACGACACGCACGGTGGTCGGTAGCCTACGTTATGTCAGATTGGATGAAAACAAATCTCTCAAGAGCAACGGTAATAAAGAATCCAAAGGGGAGATTCTTTGCAGATCCATTTGTAGTAACCCGTTCAAACAAAACGGCTATTTTTGTCGAAGATTATTATTATTCTAATAGAAAAGGGGTAATTTCGGCAGTTATAGTCCTCCCAGACGGAACATATGAGTTTATACCTAACATCGTTGAAGAGGAATTTCATCTTTCGTTCCCTTATATTTTCAAGCATGAGAATGACTTATACATGATTCCAGAAAGTCATGAGGCAGGAGCCATCAGGCTTTATAGATGTATTCAATTCCCTCATAGATGGGAGTACCTCTACGACATCATGAGTGGTGTTTCTGCGGTAGATACCATGGTCTTTGAACACTCAGACAGGTGGTGGATACTCACAAATATAGCTCCCCATGGATTATCTGAACACTGTACACAGTTATGCGCATTTAGTTCGGATAGTCCATTAAGTAAAGATTGGCAACCACATCTAAAAAACCCCATTTTTTCCTCAGGCGAATTTGGAAGAAATGGCGGTATTCTAAGGGATAGGGATGGGGCGATCTATCGCGTTAGACAAAAGCAAAGATTCGGTAGATACGGGGCTGCAATATCTATAGCTAAGATAACGAAACTTGATATGAACAGTTATTGCGAAATGCCTTGCTACGATATCGAACCAAAATCTCTACCTGATTCGATAGGTATTCATCATATGCACAGTGATGGGATTTTTACAGTGTTCGACTTCGTAAAGGAGGAACCATTAAGGTGAATCTACCTATGCATAAGGTCTGGAAAGATTTCAACAGAACCTTTCAATCAAACCAAGTGTAGGAATGCGGTACAAAAAAAACATTCTTGTGAATATCTAGGAGAGATTTGCAGGCAAATCAAGGGAGTGTCAAATGAACAATTCTGATCTTCGTGCTTCTTATGTTGGCGTATTAAGTTGTCCGATGGAGGAGGCAAATATTCACCCTTTTATAAATCTTGTAGGCTTATTGAGACAGATAAACCCTCAGCTTGAAGTTATTGCTGTTCGCGATGAACTTTCTTCTATAGATGAACTGAAGAATAAGAATGGCGATCTAAGCATATCTGAGATTATCTACAACCCAGGGCCAATTACCTCACCATCTCGCATAAGTTATTACTTAATGACTCAATTAAGGATTTCTATTAGACTTTTATTATCACCACGAAGTGACCTATGGATCTTTTATATAGACGATGGACTCATCCTGCCAATGATCACCACGAAGCTGCTCCGGAGAAGAACCCTGATCGTATTAGGTGGTTCACTAGAGCGGGAAGTAAAGTTAACAGGCAGTAAAATAGGAAAAATTGCATGCGTACTCGTAAAGATGAACCTTCGTTTATGCAATAGCATTATGGTGTATTCTCCTAGGTTCATCACCGCTTGGAACCTCGAACCTTACCGCCACAAAATCCTCATCGCCCACCGCCACTTCCTCGACTTCAACACCTTCACCGTCACCACCCCTCTATCCGCCCGCCCACCCCTCATCGGCTACATCGGCCGGCTGAGCGGAGAGAAAGGCGTTCAGCACTTCGCTCAGGCCCTGCCGACCATCCTCGCTGGTCGGCCGGACCTCCGGGCACTCATTGGCGGGGATGGAGCGCTAAAAGAGTCGATCGAAGCCTCTCTGCAGGAAAAAGGCATCACCGCCCGCGTCGACCTCCCTGGCTGGATCTCCCACGACAACCTCCCGGGCTACCTCAACCAGCTCCGGCTCCTCGTCCTCCCCTCCTACACCGAAGGTCTCCCGAACATCATGCTTGAGGCCATGGCCTGCGGGACGTCGGTGCTCGCGACACCGGTCGGGGCGATACCGGATGTCATCATAGACGGGAAGACCGGATTTATCATGGAGAATAACTCGCCGGAGTGCATCGCAGAGAACGTTATCCGGGCGCTGAACTCGCCGGCCCTGGATAAGATTGCAGAGGAGGGGCGACGATTTGTGGAGGAGAACTTTACGTTTGAGCAAGTTATTGAAAGGTGGAAGGAAGTGCTTGAGGGATTATAAAATTGTGGCAGAAAATATCATCGCTTCAATATAATATTGATAAGGTCGCTACGGTGGTTGGAGCTGTTGTATCGCTCTGGATGATCGCTGTAGGGGCAATTCATGGAAGAGCAGGGTTTCTAACCTTAGGTATTCTGGTCTTAAGTTCCTGCTTCATTTGGTTGTTGATAAGGGGTAACACGCCATTTGAGTTTCAATTTCCAGTAATGAAAACTAACTTTTATTTGTGGTCGATCTGCTTCTTTCTTCTGTACACCTTAAGTTTCCTTTCCATCTACTTTCGCCCTCACACATATGAGCGCCCGCTTCTTTACTTTGTATTAACATCTTTATCTGCAGGTACAATCGCATGTGAGATATTATTTGCGGACCGGCGGCATATCGGTTTGATACTGTTACAGATTCTTCTACTTGGGATGAGTATTGGTTGGTCCCACTTACTTATTGTTCCTGAAGTCATCGGTAAGGATCCCTGGTTCCACATGGGTTTTACTAACCTGATAATAAGTGAGCATCACATTTCGAGTAATTCTATTTACTCAGACTATGAAAAACTTCCCTTGTTTCATCTTATGATTGCTTTAACTTCACTTGTTACTGGCCTTCCATATAAGTATGCCACAATGGCATCAGTAAGCTTTGGGCAAATTGTTTGCAATACTGTATTTATTTTTCTTATTGCCAATTATATCTTTAAGAACTATAAGGTGGGATTGTTATCTGCCCTGTTTGTAGTTATTGCAAGTCATCATATTCTCATGAGTTATTTATCCATACCTAATGCTTTTGGTACGATATTTATCTCTATTATACTATATCTCATGTTCTCTAAGGTAATAGGAACGTCTAGAGCAGTAGGAACATCTAAATTAACTGCTCTACTTCTACTGCTAATCCTGATGGTTGCCATTATTTTTACACACTCTATTGTAGCTATATTTATGGCTATTCTTTTCTTTGTTATTTTAAGCATTAGTGTGATTGACCGATTTTCTCATCAACATACCACTCCAACCATTCTGTATCTGGAATTGGCAATTTTAATGATCTTTACAATAAGCATGCTAGCTTGGTGGACCTATTCCTCGGGTCATATAAGTACTTTAGTCCACTTTACGGAGCTTGGATTTGATAGCAGCTTGTTCGTGCGATACCCTGAACTTAAAATTTATCGTGCAGAAGCCCCATTTATGGAATCAATTTATAATGTACTTGGATTGCACGCCTTCTTAGCTTTTTCGTTAGTTGGGGTGTTATTTATGACTCTGCAAAAAGATCATTCTATTTCTTTATTTGCATTAATATCTATTACACCAACATTAATTGCATTTATATTCAACATATTCGGCAGTAGTATAATTGAACAACGCTGGTTTTATTTCAGTCAGATTCTTTTAAGCATTCCATTAATGTTAACCCTTTCCCTTGTGGGGGGACTAATAAGGAAACCGAAGTATCTATGTCTTCTGTTTTTTGGGTTTATTACGATTATGAGTTTTGTAACATTCACAGGTGCATTTGGTAGTCTTGACTGTAATACAATCACCCCTTCTTCAGTAAACACTCTTTATTATTCTCAATCGGAAATGATCGGGAGCGAATTTATTGGAAACAAAGCGGTCAGCGTGATTTCTTCTGACATAACCTACTGTGTAAATCCAAGTAGCAGTGTGTTTATGAATGTCTATAACATCAACAAGGAACGGTTGCAGATGTTAGATTTGTCGTATTTCACAGGTGAATTTGCGCGTGATGGATCAATCAAAGTAATAAGGGCCGCATATCTAAATGAGATCCAATTAAAAGGCCTTCTATCGAATTATATATCTCCCGATGCAAGCACCTATTTGTCAAGTTCAGGCTTCGATAAAATATATGATAACCATGCAATTACTGCTTATACTGATAAACTCAATGTAGCCTATGAACAGCGTAATTGAACACACTTCTACCATAGCATTCGGTTTAGAGAGGGGAAAAAAAGATGCTGGACGAAAGAAGTTAACGAAATACTAGGTGCATAACTTCCACGAAATCATTTTATTGGTATATCTATGAACAATTTCTCTGCCCGTGAAGACCATGAATATCTTCTGGTAAAACATTTTTGCGCAGTATCTCCAAGTTGAATACGCATATGTTCATTCTCGGACAAAGTTATCAGTGCCTCCTCCCATGAATCAATATTTTCCGGAGCGCATAATAGTGCACTTCTCCCATCCTCTAGTATCTCCCGCAAAACTGGAATGTCAGAGCAAATGATAGCCTTCCCTGCTGCCATATACTCGAAAATCTTTAGAGGGGACATCCATCTTTCTGTTGTACTAACACCATCACCAACCACAGATACTTTGTTTTGATACGGCGCGATCAGAACGTCACATCCAATACGATATCGCTCGGCTTCGGCATGTGGTTTAAAACCATGCAAATGTAAATTGGCTAAAGATGTCGTACCCATTCTATAGGCATTGATGTCTTTATCGGTTCCACCTATGATATGGAAATCTGCCCAAGGGCATCTTTCTGCTAATTGATAAATTACATCAATCCCTCTCCCTGAGTATAAATGGCCCACATAACCTACCTGCAGCTTTTCACCCTTATTAGGTAATACAATAGGCATTGCATCGTCAGGTACAGGGTCTGCCCCATCAGGAGCAACAACGATTCTATCTGAAACAAAAGGATATTGTTCAGAATAATAGTCCTTCAATGCATGGGTAATGACGACAAATTTCATTAATTCAGATCTTTGGATAAGTTTATTGAAGATTTTGCTGTAAACAAAACCTTCGATGGGGGCATGAGACTCAAAAATAACTGGCAACTCCAGTAACGTTGCAAAGAAACAGCCTGGCAGGTCTCGCCCATAGACTATATCTGGCTGTAATTCTTCCGCTTTTTTGGCTGCTTGAAATCCAAAAATTAGGCCCTTCCCCTTAACGGGAAGTAGAGGTAAATACAAAATCTCGAAACATCTCTCTACGCCATAAAAATCAAACACATCCCCAACATCGGGTTCGTAATTCGCCTGATTACCAGGGACGATCAATGTAGCCTCATGCTCATTTTTAGCAAACGCCTGGCACATCTTCATGACATGAATACTGTTTGCCGTGCGTGATGGGATGGTTGAGGTGGCAATGTAGACGATCTTCATGCTGGCATTCCTCACTCAAGTGGATTTTCAACACAATTTGCCGCCAGTCCGAGCAAGACAAGAAATGCATCCCCATGATCCTTCCTTCGCCGCATGTGCTCCTCCCGGAGCGCATCCAGATCCAGCCATGGCACAACCCGACTCTCCTTTAGGTACTCAAACGCAGCCCAAAGCGTTGCTTGATAATCCTCCCGGCTACGGAACATCTCATCGTAGTCCAGGTAATTTGCCATGAGCGAAGATCTGATCCCGAGCCACGGCATTCGTCTCTGCATCTGCGAACAGAGGAAGTAGCACCCCTTCCGTAGCATGGAGCGCACACCATGATCCCACCTAGTTCCGTAATTTGCCTTTCCCGGTAACGAGAAGAGTTCCGGGAACTTCAGATTAAGCATCTCCAGGTAAAGCTTCTGTCCTTTGCGCACTTCACGTGGTGCAGAGAGCCAGTATCCTGCCCAGGCGCTGTCAGCAAAGGGTGCAATCAGTTGGGCGCCGTTCCTCTCCTTACCGACAATTGATCCCCAGTTCTCCCACTTCTGGATGGGAAGGACGATTGGGGCGATGGCACATGCCTGTCGGATTCCGAGATCGAGGGCATCGCCATAGGTAATAGATAATTCCCGGTCAGGGTGAGGGAGGGCATCCGTAAATGAAAAATCTGGCGAGCATAATTGATGTGTTTTTCCACGCCGTTGTTTAGAGGAGAAACTGATTATTTGTTTACGAGGAAGGATTGGAAGTTCTGATAGGTGGCTTCCAGCAAGTGGGTCTCCAAGAAAACCGCTCCAGATGATATCAGAACTATTAGAGAACCTGTTCCGAGTAAGAGAGTTAAAATAACTATCCGGCACATAAGTCCACGGTGATGCAGCTACAGATTCCCTGATCGCATCCCAGGTGAAATCAACTGTTCGCAGATCAAATGCATGGTGTTCTACACCTACGGAATCAGCAACCATCTTTCCCAGATCATAATCCAGTTGGCCTAGCACGCCGAAGGTGACGGTTACTATCTGATCTGAATCAGTGCGTTCCAGCAATGCACCAAGGATGGCACGACTATCCCATCCGCCGCTGAGAGGGATGACGTGGCATCTAGATGAAGATTGTTCGACAAGAGCATCGAAGAGAGCGTCAAACCGGCCTGCTGCTTCGTGAGGAGAGTACTCATTGTCTGTTGCTGCTGGTGTTACACAGTCAGCTATCCAAGTCGGAAACTTGTCTGGAGGGAGGTAGCCGCACCAGAGATATTGATTAATCTGAATCGAGCTCATATCTTTCGCCTGCTCACCTAATAGCCAATCTCGGGTGAAGTTGTTGTACTTTGATTTGATATGCTAATGCCATCACCAACTAGCCACCTCTTTTGGAGCCACTGGCGCCTTTCCTTTCAAAAATTTGCGCTCTAATTCTATCATTATGTGCGTCCATAGAAGATAATAACATACATATGCAACACCTGCACCGACTAACCCCATCCACCCGATAAATATGAACAACAGTGGGAAATATGCGATTGTACTCAAGAGATGCACCCAAAATGTTGTTTTCGGTCGGCCCATCGATAGCATAGCTGGCTGTAAAGGAAAACCATAGATGGCTATTACCATCGCCAGCATGTACCAGACAAGAACTGACTGAGCAGCAACATACTCCACTCCGAAGATGAGCTGGATAAAGAAGGAGCCAAATAGAATAACTCCCAACCAGATTATCGTAGCCCCTCCCCCTGCAACTAGGCCCGAACGAAGAATGAGTTGCTTGAATTCTTTAATACTCCCTCTTGCCCATAGTCTCGACAAGTCAGGATAAATTGCCTGATATAGGGGATCGGAAACCATAGCTGGAATCGCCGCAATCTGCTTCGCGATTTTAAATAAACCTGCTCCTTCGACCCCTACGATACCTCCAACGATCATGGTATCAAGCTCTCGAGAAGTCATTCTGACTGAGCTGCTCAAGTTTGTTGATAATATAAATCCCCAGATTCCAGGATGCTGAGTTGAAATCCCTCCTATAGATGCCTTATATGTTCCTTCGAAACCCTGTATGTGAAGTTCACACCAACCAAGACCGAGCAGTAACAGTTGGCCTATAATTGTCGTTATCATCCAGAGGAGAAGAACGGACCATAAGTCTGCACCAACGAAAAACAGGATTACAATCCCTACGAACTTTATCGTTGCAGCTATGATATTCTGAACCGCGAATAATCGAAAGCGATTGAATAGCCGGAGTACTCCGGTTGGGGTGCCGCTTATATTAAACAGGATAACGAAACTATAGAACGCCGTCATCGGCACCATTTCGCTCTCCCATGCTAGCCATCGCCCAACCCATGAGACAGCCACGACAGCAACGGCGGTCCCGAGGATTGCTGTGGCTACATCCAGCAATGTGCAAAATTTTACAATGCTCTTAAAATCGTCATTGCTTTTTCTCACCAATGCTTCGGCCCCATACTTGATCAAAGCCTGCCAGGACTGGAAGTTCAATAGTTTATCCACGATGGTGACGTAGGTGGTAATCAGCACAAGTATGCCAAACTGTGTCGGCCCCAGGATTCGAGCAGTAATTGCAAAAGTAACGAGCCCCAATATCCAGGCAACCATGTTTCCGCTCAAAAGAGAGCCAGCATTCTTAAAAAGCAGCCTGAAAGAATCTTCTTGAAACCATCGATAGAGCGTGTTAAGGGAAAAGTTCTGAACTATGTTTAAAAAGGATTTAAGATTCATAGTTGTTGTCTAACCTATTGATTACCTGGGGCGCAGTGCCTGCTCTATTATAGCGCTAACAGATGCTCAATCCGCTATTGTTTATTTGTCTAGATTTTTCCTTGCAGCTATTTTGGAACATTATGCACTGCAAGGCGCTCTACAACGTACAATACACACACCCCTCCCTCACCCCGTCATTCCGTCGGAGCATCCCCGTCACGTCCACGATGATCGGCTTCCCATTACAGATCGAAACCACCGCATCCAGCGTCAGCCCCGCAAACACTCCATGCGGCGAATTAACAATAATACAATCCACCGGCCCCGCAAGCTCCCTGAGCGACCCCACCGGCCGCGCCCCGAACCGCTTGATCTCCGCCGGCCCAAGTAGCGGATCGTACCCCCACACATCCACATCGAACTCCTTGAGCTCGTGGATCATCTCCCCGACCGGGCTCTCCCGGGTGTCGGGGACGTTCTCCTTGTAAGTCAGGCCCATTATGAGAACTTTTGAATCCCGGATCACCTTGCCGGCTCGGTTCAGCTCCTTGATAGCGATATCGGCAACGTGCCCGGGCATGGAGTCATTGATCGCCCGGCCGGCCAGGATCATCTGCGGGTGGTAACCGAGCTCCTCGGCCTTGTAGACCAGATAGTAAGGGTCGACCGGGATGCAGTGACCGCCGACAAGGCCCGGGCGGTAGGCGTGGAAGTTCCATTTGGTGCCGGCAGCCTCAAGGACCGCTTTCGTGTCAAGCCCCATCTTCCGGAAGATGATCGAGAGCTCGTTTACGAGGGCGATGTTGATGTCGCGCTGGACGTTCTCGATCACCTTCGCCGCCTCGGCGGTCCGGATGTCGCGCGCGACATAGACGGTAGTTACAAGGCTGTAGAGGGCAGCGAGGCGCTCGGTGGTCGCATCATTCATGCCGGCAACGACCTTTGTGATCTTGTCCAGGGTATGTTCGGCGTCCCCCGGGTTGATCCTCTCGGGGGAGTAACCGACGAAGAAGTCCTCACCGCAGACCTTGCCGGAGGCTTCTTCAAGGGTCGGGACCATGACCTCCTCGGTGAGGCCAGGGTAGACGGTCGACTCAAGGACGACGATCGCGCCGTCTTTCATGTTCTGGCCGACGGTCTCAGCGGCCGAGACCACGTAGGAGATGTCAGGGTCTCTCGCCTTCGTCACCGGGGTGGGGACGGCGATGATGGCGATGTCGGCCTCAGAGATCCTGGCAGGGTCAGTGGTGGCGATGACCATGTTGCCCGATCTTGCATTGATCTCAGCAATCTTGTTTGCATCGAGATCATAGCCAATCGTCTTGAGATGCCGGGAGAACGCATCGGCGAGGGGACAACCAACGTATCCAAGGCCAACAACGCAGATAGTCATACCCATTACCAACCCCCGAACCATGAGGCAATCTCCTCAAGAGGCTTAATTGGTGCAGGGTATACCAGGGGTTATACTACTTGAATGTTGCTCATGCAGATATTATCAGGATGAGATGACTGTTGAAATCTGGATATCGCATTGTAGAATAATCTGCGGAGTTTTCTAGAGCGACCTATACTGTCGTGGTGATAGTCCTGCCATGTATGCATAGAACGGAAGTCACCCCGCTTCCAGCAACTGCTATGGATTACAGCGATATGTCAGTTGGTCTCTCACGCAAACAGGGAACACCAGGCATGTAGGCTGAAATTCGCTACACCCATTCTCGGAACCATGTCACCGCCTGCCGGAGCCCATCTTCGACGGTATATTGTGGCTCGTATCCGAATGCCTCTCTAGCACGACTGATATCAGCAAGAGAGTCCCTGATATCCCCAGCTCGGGGTGGTTCATAGATGGGTTCACACCATATACCAATGATCTCCATGAGAATAGATGCAAGCTGGTTCAGGCTGATTCGGCGACTTCCAGCTATATTGAAGACTCCCCGGGCGTCGCTCTCCATCGCCCTTATGTTCGCCTGCACCACATCGGCGACGAAGGTAAAGTCCCGGGTCTGCTCCCCATCGCCATAGATGATCGGGGGCTTGCCAGCAAGCAATCGCGTGATGAACTTCGGGATCACCGCTGAGTACTCGGACCCGGGATCCTGCCGGGGACCAAAGACGTTGAAATAGCGAAGAAAAACTGTTCTGATGCCATAGAGATCAGAGAAGACCTTCCCATAACACTCATCAGCGAACTTCGTGACCGCGTAGGGGGAGAGCAGGTTTGGGACCATATCCTCACGTTTCGGGAGAACCGGGGTATCACCGTAAACTGAGGAGGATGAAGCAGCAACAACGGTGGGCACCCCACAGTCTTTCGCCGCCACGAGCACATTAAGCGTGCCGGTCACATTCGCCTCGTTCGAAGCGAGGGGGTCCTTCACCGACCGGGGTACGGATGGGATGGCTGCCTGATGAAATATGGCGTCCGCATCCTGGAAGGCCTTCAGCAGAAGATCGCGATCTGTGATGCTCCCCTCGACAAACGTTACCCGGGGGTGGTCGAGAAGGTGCTCAATATTCTTCCACTGTCCAGTGGCAAGGTTATCGATGATGATAATATCATGATGCTCTGCCAGCGCATCTGCAAGGTTTGAGCCGATGAACCCGGCACCGCCGGTGACTATGTAGCGCATGGTTCATCTACGTGTCAGCATCCAGATTTAGTGTTTTCCCATAACCAGAGAAGGGATGAAGAACCGACCCGATAAATATTCTCCCTCACCCCAAACCGCTCCTTAGAAATGTGATCCTCGGGATCCCGGCAACAAGAACAAGCCATACCGGCACTTAAGCACCTCAAGGAAGATCACCACCATCTCTCATCACCATCCTCGCAGAGGAGCAGCAGATCCTGTCCGATCGCACGCAAAAAAAACAGATCTCCTAATCTTCCCGCCATGGCGGATTACGCTCTCAATGAGATTATACAAGAGGCTTTCTCACCAGCGGATCTGCGCAGGCGATCTAACAGTTACGCCCCTTCATCACCACAAAACCAATCACTCACACCCGGAACGCCCAGGTGCTGACCGCGACGATCACCTCCATCAGCATCACCCCGGCCGCCGGAGCGAGGATGGTGCCAGCACCAGGAAGCACACCGGCCCACCAGTCATCTCCGGGGAGAGAAGTAACCTCCTTACCCACCCCAAAAACCAACAACCTTTTCACCCCGCCGGCTACATCCTCTGCTACTACCAGACAACACAGAGCCACCACCATGAAAGCACTCATAAGAACCCCGGAAGGAGTCGAGGAGGTCAGAGACGTCGACTCCGACTTCATCATCCCCGGCGACATCCTGGACGACGGCTCGATCGTCCTCGACCTCTGGGATGACCTCTCAGACAACGACTACCTGGCGATCGGCCTCTACGACTGAGCAGTGGTGAGCCGGCCCACACCTCAGCCGCGAATACCACCCCTCGCATAGATCGATACGCCGCCCCGACCCTCCCCAGGAACCCTCATGACCAGACTCCCTTAAGTAGTTTAACACCTCAAATTCAATCAGGAAGGGATTGCTCACATGAAACTGACAGTGAAACTGCTCGACATCGCGAGCCGGGGGGTACTCCTCCACAGCACCAATGCACAATTCATCCGGGTCCGCGATGGTGACCGCGTCCAGATCGTCGACGAAGAGACAGGAAGGAGTGTTCAGGCCCACGTCGATACCACCGGCTCACTCGTCGAACCCGGTACCATCGGCGTCTACCGGCCGCTGAACGACGCGCTCGCCGCGACTGAAGGAACGCCCGTCGAGGTACGGAGCGCCGAGCGGCCGCCCTCCCTCTCGCACATCAAGAAGAAGATGGATGGCGGCCGGTTCACCAAGGAAGAGACCCTGGAGATCGTCAAAGATATCATCAGTGAAAACCTCTCGCCCGGCGAGATAACCGCCTACGTCATCGCATCCTACATCAACGGCCTCGACATGGACGAGGTGGAGCACCTGACACGAGCCACGGTCGAGACCGGGGAACGGATCGAGTTCACCCGGCACCCGGTCGTCGACAAACACTCCATCGGGGGCGTGCCCGGGAACAAGATCACCCTCCTCGTTGTGCCGATCATCGCCGCGAGTGGACTGCGGATCCCGAAGACCAGCTCCCGCGCCATCACCGGCGCCGGCGGAACGGCGGACCTCATGGAGGTTCTCGCACCCGTCTCGTTCCCGGCATCCGAGGTCCAGAAGATGACCGAGAAGGTCGGTGGCGTCATCGTCTGGGGCGGGGCCACAAACATCGCCCCCGCGGACGACAAGATCATCACATACGAATATCCGTTCCGGATCGACGCCCGGGGCCAGATGCTTGCAAGCGTCATGGCCAAGAAGTTCGCCGTCGGCGCCGACATCGTCGTCATCGATATACCGGTCGGCCGGAACACCAAGATCGAGGATGTCCAGGAAGGCCGGAAACTCGCCCGGGAGTTCATCGAACTCGGGGAGAGGCTCGGCATGCGTGTCGAGTGCGCACTCAGCTACGGGGAATCGCTCGTCGGCCGCACCATCGGCCCGAATCTTGAGGTGCGCGAAGCACTCTCCGTCCTCGAAGGGGCGACCGAACCACACTCCCTGATCCAGAAAAGTCTCTCGATCTCCGGGATAGCGCTTGAGATGGCCGGAAAAGCGGCATACGGCCAGGGATTCGATATGGCGGCCGAACTCCTCCGGAGCGGGAAGGCGCTTGAGAAGATGCACCAGATCATCGAGATCCAGGGCGGCGACCCGACGGTGAAGGCTGAAGATATCGTTCCCGGAGAGTACTGCTTCGACGTCCGGGCACCGCACGACGGCTACGTTATCGAGCTCAACAACCGCGCGCTCGTGACCCTCGCGCGGCTTGCCGGTTCCCCCTACGACCACGGCGCGGGGCTCGATATCCACGCAAAGAAAGGAACCCGGGTAAAGAANGGTGACCCCATNTTCACCATCTACGCTGACCGGGAGTGGCGGCTTGAACGCACAATAGAGGTCGGACGGACACTGATGCCGGTCCTCGTCGAAGGGATGGTCTTTGAGCGTGTTCCGGCTGAGCGCTGGATGTAAACCGATGCACTCAAATTTCGGGGCACCAGTACACTCCAGCATGGCTCGATATCACCGCATCATAGGCATCCTCATAGCGTGCATCCTTATATGCGGGACAGTGCAGGCAGCCACCCTGCGGATCGACGTGTTCGACGAGAGGAGCGGCAACTCCCTCGCTGATGCATCCATATACATCGATGGGGAGTACGTGGGAATCACCGCATCAGACGGCACCTACTCCTATACCCATCCGGGGAGGAAGGATCTGCGCCTGAAGGCGGTGCGGAAAGGTTACCGGGACTGGGTGGGCTGGGTTGACGCCGACAGGACCAGGATCCAGGTTGACATGATCCGCAGGGATGAGATCCTCAGGGTCGAGGTCTACGATGCGGCAACCTTAAAGCCAGTCGTCGGTGCCCTGGTGCGCGTCGATGGTGACGGGATCTCGCGGTCGGAGACCACACGGAGTGACGGGGGCGCGGACTTCTCGGTACGGTCGGGGGATCTCTACAATATCGAGATCCGTGCATCAAGCTACTACGACCTCTCAAAGACCGTGCAGATGGACGGTACAAACAAGGTCCAGTACTGGCTCTTTCGGAGCGATGTTCTGGCGATCCAGGTCCGCGATGCTGAGACCTCCGACCCGATCCCGGGGGCGGGGGTCTTCGTCGATGGTGCGCACGCAGGCACGACTGATGTCGATGGCAACCTCCAGCTCCATCTGCAACGGGAGAGGCGCTACTCCCTCAAGGTCACGGCTCCCAATTATCAGCCGCATCAGGAGGAGCGCTACATCGAGGTAGACAACGTTTTCCTCCTCATACACCTCTCACAGTCGGCATACCCTGTCTCGCTGACGGCGTTCAACGAGGCGATGAGACCGATCGCGGAGGCGGAGGTCTACATCAACGGGACATTCAAAGGCAGAACCAACCAGTATGGCCGGTTCATGCTCACTGATATCCACGCGGGCACCTACGAGATCGTGGTGAAGGCGCCGGGGTATGGAGAGTGGACGGATCTCTGTCAGGTCTCGGGGAGTGGAGAAGATATCATCGCGGATCTTGAGTATGACCGGGCAGGCGTGACCGTCCGCGTGGAGGATAGCGGGAAGGGCGCGGTGGACGATGCGGTCATTGTCATAAACGATCAGGTCAGGGGGGTGACCGACAGCACGGGCTGCCTCAAGACAGGCCTCGTTACGAACAGGGCTTACACCGTTACCGCTACCCGTGACGGCTACCGAAACGCCACGGTTGATGCCGAGATCCCGCCCGGGGCAACCGAGTTTACGGTCAGGCTCACGATGGAGAGGACCCTCAGCGCCTGGATGCTCGTGGCCGGCACCGGGGTTGTTGCCGTGGCCCTCCTCGGGACAGTTCTCCTGGTGCGGCGGAAGAAGGACAGAAGGAGGCGGGGGGGCAGATCGCGCGGCCCGGATAGCCTGTAGGTTATCGAGTCTTTTCCGGGAGTGAGGTCGCGAACTATTTTATCTATATAAGACTGGAAATATATTTTATACATTTTAGAATACATCCCGTGAGTGATTATCTGATTCCAGTGTATGTTATCGGCGCGGGATGAAAACAGAGTTCTCTGGATCGCACTCACTACAAGTAATCTTTATATAGTTGAATGGAGTAATTCGCCTATCGGTGACCTTATGAATAGATGGATGTATGTGTGTCTGATCGTCGGGTTGCTCCTGCTGGCAGCCCCGACCGGGGCGTCGATACCCGATACTATCAAGTATCTCACTGCGAGTCCCGAATGGGTGACAGCGGGGAGTGGAGAGACCTCGAGCATCACAGCACAGGTAAAAAATGGTACTACCTCACTCTCCGGGGTTACCGTCACATTCACGGTTAACGGCACGGATGGGACGGTCTCGCCCATGCAGAGGGTGACGGACCACAACGGAACAGCGACAGTGACCTTCAGGCCGGGGACCGTCGCCGGGACCGCGACGATCATGGCGACGGTATCGCACGAGGGGCTGGAGGGGGAGCTGGCGGAGAGCATCGAGCAGAAGGTTGACCACGCGACGCCGTATGCGATCGCTAATCTCTGGTATGAGCCCGAGGTGACCGCCGGGGAGGAGACGAATATCATAATCCGGATGGTTGACCGGTATGGGAATCCGGTGGATAGCCGGCGCGAGGCCGAGACGGTGAAGTTCACGGTGGGCTCAGCCGGCGGTGGTGCGGCGTTTGTCGAGGGCGATACAGTGCCGGTGGATGAGAACGGGAATGCCACAGCGAGGCTCCGGGTTGATACGCTGGCCGGGGAGAATATCATCTATATCCAGCCGCCGAAGCCGGTCGGGAATAGGTACATCACTATCCGGAGTGCGGCAGACGGTGTACCGACTGCTATCACCTGCGAGATAAACCCATCCACCGCCTCGGTCCCGGCCAATGGGAAGGATAAGATCACACTGATGTATACACTGACCGATAAGTACGGAAACCCGGCCGGGGGCAATAGTGTCTGGGTGAATGCTTCGGGGTTGTACAGTCAGTCGAAGCTCATCAACTCAAGTTCCTATGGCGAAGTCTGGATCACTTTCGGGCCCGAAGACTCTATCGGCATCGTTGATATCACCGCAACGGTCGTGGAGAACCCGGCCGTGACTGTTACCAAACGGGTGGAGTTTACCAGTACCGATCCGACGAAGATGGTCCTCACCGCAAGCCCGCAGACAATGCCGAGCCGGGATCTCAAGGATGACATAGTATCAGAACTCCGGGCAAAGGTGATGGACATCAAGGGGAACCCGGTAAGTGGCGAAAAGGTGACGTTTGAGATCATATCGAACTGCTCTGTACCCTACAACCAGACTCTGGACCAGACGTTAATGACCAATTCTGCCATCACCAATTCTGATGGGTATGCTATCGTCAAATTTCGGCCGGGCGCGTTCACAAACGATCGCAAGGCTCAGAACTGGAGTCCCACCGCAAAAGGCACGGCAACCATCCAGGCAACATGGAAGAACGAAACCCTGGGCCACAGCGACACTCAATCCATCGACCTGACCTGGATGAACTACCCCTACCTCTCTGTAGAGACAGAGGTTTCCAATACGAAGGTCGCTGTGAACAGCACAGATGAACATACGACAAACACGACCGATGTCACCATCCGCTTGAAGGGGGACGGGTATGCGATGGAGCCTGACCCGGTTGATGTGGTGCTGGTGATAGACCGGTCGGGGAGTATGAAGTGGGACATCAATCGGAACTCGGGAACTTCAAACGCAAGGATGAAAGCGGCAAAATCTGCGGCATCTACATTCATCAGCCAGATGGACCCAGACCGTGATCGGGTAGGCCTCATTTCGTTTTCCTCCTCCACGACGACAGATAACGCTCTGGGTGATCCCTTCAATGAGGTGAATGAAAACCTCAATGATCTTAAGCCAGACGGCGCAACCCAGCTACGGAGGGCGATCTATGAAGCCATCCTTATGCAGAAAGAGAACAAAGATGATCCTGATGCCATAAAGGCCGTGGTTATTATGACCGATGGTGACTGGAACTATGACGGAAGCCCTATTGCGCACGGGACTGGGTATCCTGCAAATTCAAGTCAAACATTTAGCGGTAACACATTGGAATCAGATAAGTACCGGTATTACGACGGCCTTGGTGGAACACTTAAGTATAACAAATGCACTGACGGCAAATTCACTAACCAGAATATGTCCCACTTTGCCAGTGCCAACGATGTGAAACTCTATACGATCACGTTTGCTTACAATCCTCACTCAACAGTCACCGAGGCGATGGGTATACTTGCGACCTCGACCGGCGGATTCTACGAGCATGCTGGGAGCGGTGAAAAACTTACCGATATATACAAGCGCATCGCCGGCGAGCTCAAGACCGAGGCCGGCGTCGATACCAGTATGACCGTCTTCCGGAACGTCGAGATCGGCGGGGCGATCATAGATGCGTTCGAAGTGTTTGATTACAGGCATGTGCCCGGCAAGTCCACCACCATCGAGAGCTGGATCAAGAACGGCACAGAGAACTATCCAGTCATCAACTTTACAACCATCAACCAGACCGACGACTGGAGACAGAATAAATCACTCCACTTCGACATCGGCACCATCCACCTTGATCAGACCTGGGAGACGACCTTCCGCCTCGTGGTGAATGCATCCTACGAAGCCGGCGAGGAGAATAACATCAATATCTTCGGTCCGGGTGCGGTCATATCGTTCAACGATGGCACTGAAACACTCGAACTCCCGGACACATTTATCACGGTCTTCCCTGACCTGACCAACACCGGAGCCACAACCTCATCCCTTGCCGTAGCATTCACCGGGCCAGTGTCCGGTTCCGGGCCATACACCGATTTCGTCCCGCTGAACTGGACCACCACCTACAAGGGCTCCAAAGAAGTCGATCTATCCCTTGCGTACTCCCGGTACGAGGATATGCGGTCGCCGACCGCATTCTACAAAAAGAATCTGCCACCGGGTAACTTCATGGCAGCGGACAATACAACGACGGGCTCGACCATGTTACCGGTCAATGACCTCACGCCGGGGCAATACTGGATAACAATAACCGCTTCGGCACGCGATGCGGAGGTTGCCAAGGATCGGACCGACGTCTGGGCTCATAGCAAGGATCAAACGCGAGCTTACATCAAGATCGGCTAAATACCACAATTTTTTTAGAGAATACACAAACAGTCCCATTTTCGAAGACATCTACCTCCAGGCACAGGCACGCGCAAGGGTCCGGGACACCAGGAACCCCACCCTGGAGGCCTGTGCCGGCAAACGTTGCGCCCCACGCCGGGATCAACAGTAAACCGAGACCGCACATCTCCCCAGGCACGCACTCAAAAAAACAATGGACCCAGCGGGAATTGAACCCGCGTCCTTGGGTTCGAAGCCCAAAAGGATATCCTCTACCCCATGAGTCCCCTCGTTGGTTTCTATCGTAAGATATTAAGCATTTTTGTGCCGGTACCAGTACACAATGATCCTCTCAGCCAGCGAGATCGATCGCCGCCTCCGCGCCGGCGATCTCATCATCAAACCATACCACGACGCATCACGGCAGCCCGCATCCTACGACCTCCGTGCAGCAGGGACAACCACGCTCCCGCAGGGCACATGCACCCTCGTCCCCTCGATCGAGTGGGTAGAACTCCCCGCCGACCTCGCGGCAACCCTCCGGTGCCGCTCCTCATTTGCCCGCCGGGGCATCCTCCTCGGCGGGGGATTCGTCGATCCGGGGTTCCGCGGCCAGCTGACACTCTGCCTGACGAACATGGGGTCGGAACCAGTAACCCTTACAGAGGGAGACCGGGTTGTGCAGATGATCATCCAGGAGGTCAGGAACGGCGACCGGCTTTACCAGGGCAGGTACCAGGATAGCGAAGGGGCGGTAGAGACGCGATAAACCGGCGAAATGACCGGATCCCGGCATCGCAAAACTGGAGAGGCCCGGTGCCGGCCGGAAAGCCCCCCTCCGGTGCCCCGGATGATCAAGTTCGGCCACTCTCATCGACGGCACAAAAGAGCAGACGCTTACATCCAGATGATGCCGTCATCATCTTCTTCGTTCTTCTTCGGCGACGGCCCGGGGGTATCGATCACCCGGAGCCTGCCGCGCGCGGGGTCGACCTCCTTCGGCCGGGGCCCTCCCCGGGCAGGCCCGCGCCCCGGCAGGTTATCCTTCGGCCCGGGGAGCACCTCTTTCATGCGGATGCCGGGCTCATCAAGAGCGCTCTCGACCGGCCGGCGGTTGCTATGTCCGAACGAGACCTGATCGCCGGTGAAAACCCCCTCTTTTGGCCGTTGAACCGGTTGCACAGGCGCAGAGGTACCCATGACATCATCCTTCGGTGCGGCCTTCTCGATACTGATCCCCTTCGGGCTGAAGACGGAGTTCTTCGGCGCAGGCATGGATGAGGTGACCGATGTCGACCGGGTGATATCGGCCACCCCCCCACCGCCTTTCGGGGGCAGAATGATAGCACCATCATCATCCTCCTTCCTGGGCCGTGGAAGCATATCGATGGTCTCATCCCGGCCCTTCTGGCCACCCCGGGCGGTGCCCTCAAGCTCGATCATCTCATCTTTATCCACCGTATCACTCCCCTCCAGAAACGCAGACTCAAGCGGGGAAGCAAAGGCGTACTCCTCTTCGGGCTCACCGACACTCCCTTCAGCCTTCAACCGCTCCTCTTCGAGTTCAAACTGGTACTCGGCCCGGATATCCCGGAGCTCCTCGACGCGGGGGATGTTGGTGAGCCCCGAGAGCATGATGATGATCCCGACAAACGACGTATTCTTCACTGGATAATCGCCGGATCGCATCTCAAGCCCCGCGATACTCCGGTCGATCCACTTCCGGACCGTCTGAAATCCCTTCATCGAGAGCTCGGTCGACGGACCCGCGATCAGCACCAGGGCCTTCTCGGCGCTGGTGAGGTCACAGGGGACCGATACCTCTTCATAGACCGCCTTCTTGGCGAGCGAGACGATCCGTGCGGCTTTCTCGTGCGACCCCTCTATGAAGTACTTCAGCGACCGCCGCCGGTAGATGAAATCCAGCCACCCCTTCGATGGCAGGCGTTCGGCCGCGTAGCCGACCGCGACGAAACCCATCCCGTTCAGGGTGTTGAGCACCTCACCGGCATCCAGGACAACCTCAGCGACCTCAAGCCCGAACTCATTGAACTCCCCGGCGCGGAGAAGAAGACCGATCTGGCGGGCGATACGTTCGTTGAGCATTCTGTAATGAACTCGTGGGTTCAGCGTTCCGATGGACGAACCCCGGCGCGCCGGACTCCCCTCCTCCCCGGCCGCTACGGTGGCCCTGATCTTTTGTGACCAGGTCTCGTTATCGAAGAGGATGACGGCATCCGTGATCCCCCGAATCAGGTCGAGATCATCGGATGCCTTCGCTGAGACCCGCTTCCCCTCATCAAGGCACGGCAGAATGGCGAGTGCGAATATCGGCTCCACGTAGGACTTCCGGAGCTCTTCGACGATGCAGGGTGCGATATCGATGACGCTCCCCCCAAGACCACAACAGAGCAGGATAGCATCGATCTCCATCGTATCCATGCCCTGGATCCTGGTCATCACCTCCTCGATATCGATAATATTCATGATATCCCCGGAATCAGGAAGGTCAACCGGAGGGAAGAAGATCCGTGCCGATTCCGGCAGGTAACGGAGATGCACGAGGGCGTTTGGATCGATATCGATCGCCACCGCACTCATGCAACAGACCTTACTTCGCCGGTCGTGGTCGTAGAGATTATCCACGATCCGCGATCCAGCGCCACCGAGCCCAATCGCCAGCACCCGCATAGATCTACTCCCTGCCCGCACCCTCGCGTGACCCATCGCTGCGAAAGTGAGCGCGCATATCACCCGAAACTGCTGAGAAGTATATGTACAGATAAAGATATATATTTCTGTAATTATTCCGGGCTGGATGATCTCAGGGTTGGCAGGAGACGCGCATTTCAAACTTCCGATTCTCTTCCTGCACGAAAAGAACCTCTGCCGGGTAACCGGAGGGATTTACCGGATGTCCTGGATAACACATTACGTCGCTTCGTTTTGCAGTAGATGTGCGGTACATGACGCTTGGTGACACAAAATGATAATATATATATCTCCATGCACGTAACTACTCAAGTGAGGTGTATTAGCCTTGACAACATATGGAATCGAATTTGTGCCTGGATCAGTCAATGTCAAGCAGGTGGTAACCTACAC
>JGI24709J26583_10001209_pt1 | contig 21928 bp, 13 predicted proteins | sample BioPla2DNA1_FD_26583 | JGI IMG/M metagenome (IMG submission 26583) | reverse complement strand
ACAAAAAAACGAATATTTCAATTCTCTTCTTCATTTTTTTGTCTTGATACAAAAAAACGAAGCAAAAAAAAATCAAGACTGTGCCTGCTTCGCTCAAAAAACTTACGCTTGATTGACTAAATCGTTCAAACTCGCTGCTACGCAGCTCAAACATGAACGATTCTTTACGTCAATCTCACTTGTTTTTTGGCTCACCAGGCAAGGTCAGTTTTGCACGCCCTGCACCGCGGAACTCGCACCCCGGAACCCGCACCTCGTGAACTCGGACCCCGTACCGCGCACCATGGAGCCCGCAGAACCGGGAACAAAGCAATTGGGCAATATGAGATACCGTCGGGTTAAATTTGATTTTACCATTTTTAATAGACATATAATAAATTTTTTTATAAAATAAAACTTTTATTATATTTGCACATTGAATTAAACAAGACCTTTATTCCATGAGCGTATTTTAAATTAATTAACATTTATGATCAATCAAGTGCTACAAAAATTGGAACACAACACTAAGTCCAATCTCATCAAAAAAGACATCATTAATTACTTTTTAAATAATGGACATAGTACGATTGCAGAAATATCTAAAGATTTGGGTTTGAGCGTGCCTACTATAACAAAACAAATCAATAGTATGACCGAGGACAGTTTAATTGCCGATTACGGCAAGTTTCAAACAGCAGAGGGAAGGCATCCCAATATATTTGGACTGAATTCGGAAGCTGCATATTTTATCGGTGTCGATATGGCTCATCGTAATTTGAATATTGCTTTGATGGATTTTGGCGGACATTTGGTTCGAAGCGAAATGAATATTCAGTACCTATATGAAAACACCAATGAAAAACTCGATGAACTATGTGCTCATGTTCTTAATTTTATAAACGAGCTTCCTGCAGACATACAAAAAAAGATTGTTAAGGTCAATTTGAACATACCGGGACGTGTCAATCCCAAGTCGGGGTACAGTTATATTATTTTTTATCTTAGCGATGTGCCATTAAGTAAGGTTATGTCAGAAAAACTCCAATATAGTGTAGGTGTTGATAACGATACCCGAGCGATGGCTTATGGAGAATATATTCAAGGTGTTCAGGGCAAAGCAAAAGACGTTATCTTTATCAATATGAGTTGGGGGTTGGGAATAGGGATCATCATTGACGGGAAACCTTTTTATGGCAAGTCAGGATTTTCAGGTGAGTTTGGACATTTCCCCGCATTTGACAATGAGATTATTTGTCCCTGCGGCAAAAAAGGATGCATAGAAACTGAGGCATCAGGCAGAGCCATTCATGGAATGGTGCTTGAAAGAATAAAAAGAGGTGAAAGTTCGCTAATAACCACTTTAGTTGATGATTTGGAAAAAATAACTCTATCTGACATCATATGTGCAGTCAAGCAAGAAGACACAATGTGCATTGAGATAGTTGAGGAGGTGGGTGCAAAATTAGGCAGGTACGTTGCCGGGCTCATCAATATTTTTAATCCTGAGCTGCTTGTGATAGGCGGGCAAATGGCAGAGACAGGTCCTTTTTTAATGCTTCCTATAAAAGGAGCCATTCAAAAATTCTCACTAAACTTGGTGAACAAAGATTCTGAAATAGTCCTTTCTAAACTTAAGGATAAAGCCGGGGTTTATGGTGCTTGCCTCTTGGCTCGTAACAATTTTATTAAGAAATAAGCTTTCTTCTACTCATAAATGATTTTAATTAATCCCTTCCAGTTATTTGTTATCCTTAAGAAAATGTTAATGAGTCTTAACGCGTGACAATAACACTTAAAATCACACAGCTATCAATTGTTTGCTAAATAAATGTTCCTACATTTGCATAATAATAAATTAATTTATTATATAAAAGCAAAAATTGAGATAAATCGAATTTAGACGATTGAGATATTAAATATTTAAATTAAATAGATTTCTTGGCTACACGAGGCAAATTCAATTGATTATTCGTTACTCAAGGCTTAAAATCAGAATGAAAGTATAATCCACAGTTTTTATTATTTATTAAAAATCTACGCAATGAGAAGCATTTTTTATTACAAAAGCAAAGTAGGGTTTAAGTTACTTGTTTTTTTGGTTGCACTTGTGTTATTGCTACCATCAAGTTTTGCAACATTAAAAGCAGAAAACATCGCGTCCAATGGACGTGTTATCAGTGGTGTAGTCGTTGACAATCAAGGAGAGCCGCTTATTGGTGTTACGATCAAAGTGTCCGGAACAAACCGAGGAAGTTCTACCAACTATGAAGGAAGGTTTGAATTCAATATCAGCTCCGAGGACACTGAGCTTACAGTTTCGTATGTTGGCTATAAAACTCAAAATGTCCGATTGGGGGATTCAAATACGTTCAGGATTGTTTTGGAGGAGAATATTACCATCATGGATGAGGTGGTTGTAATTGGATATGGTACTCAGTCAAGGCACACCCTTACATCAACCGTGTCCAAATTGGACACCAAGGTATTGGAAAGTGTTCCTTTCACAAACGTTTCTCAAGCATTACAAGGTAACATACCGGGATTAAGGGTAGAAACCACTTCGGGTCAACCCGGAACACCCTCACGTATAATATTAAGAGGTGGAACGTCCATCACAAATCCGAATGGTTCCGCACCACTCTATATCGTGGATGGAGTAATACGAAACCTGAATGATATTAATGCGGACAATATTGAAAGCATTGATGTTTTGAAAGATGCTGCTGCAACCGCCATTTACGGTGCCAGAGGTGCAAACGGGGTGGTTTTAGTCACCACAAAAAGCGGAGCGGGTGCAGAGAAAGCATCTATAAACTACCGTTACTCCTTGTCCCTCTCGGAATTATGGAAGCGCCTTGAAATGGCAAATGCCCAGGAATATATTTACTATAATAGAATGGGGGTACAGTTAAAAGCCACAAAATTACCGGCACAACTTACTTGGTTGTCAGGACCACACGGATTTGGAATCGGGAATGATTTAACAAATAATACAGCCTACAATGTGATGTACTTAGATGATACGAACAGGCATAAATTAGATGAAAAAGGATGGTACACCATGCCCGATCCTTTAGACCCGACCAAAACCATTTTATACACGGATATTGATTGGCAAGACATATTATTTAGAACCGGAGTTTCTCATAATCATTATCTCTCATTTTCGGGAGGGACCAAAACTGCCAATATGTTTGCCAGTGTAGGATATATGAGTGCTGAAGGAGTAGCGATCACAACTGAATATGAACGATTAACGGCAGACTTGGGCGGTAATCTGCAAATCACACCAACAATAGGGATGGATGCGAAAGTTAGTTTTAGCTATAGCAAAAAAAATGATGTTTACAACAACAATCAAATATTCCAAAGGGCTCTGGCTTTGCCACCAACAGCTAAATTTAGATTTGAAGATGGCACCTTTGCACCCGGTCAAAACAGGTCCTTGGGTAATCCAGTATATCACTTGGATAGGCGCAAAGTATATAAAAATGATAATAAATTAGGAATCTCTTTTGGAGGGTATTGGAATATTTTACCTGGATTAAAGTTTGAGCCTCGTGCATCCTTATATGTTGATGATGCCTTGTTGAATTTTTTCCAGCAATCATATTGGGACGGCACTACCAAGTTAGTAACCTCTCGTGCATCACAGGCTAAGTATAATTTAAGATGGCAGCGACAATTTGATGCGGTTCTCAGTTATATCAAATCACTTAACGAAGCTCATAACTTTAATGTAAGTGCGGGTAGCTCCTACTTTAATGTTATTTATTATTCATCTGAAGCCGTGGCTAATAACGCTGCAACCGACAATATCCCAACTATGAATGCAGGAAAACCGGCAAAAGCACTGTCATCGGTAGAAAATCAAATAATCAGTGGATATTTTGGTCGTATATCATACGACTACAAACGGCGCTATTTGATGACGGCAACCATCAGGGCTGATGGAGCATCCGATTTGGGAAGCAACAACAAATGGGGTTATTTCCCGGGAGTCTCAGGAGGATGGAACATTCAAAATGAACCGTTTTGGGAAAATATCAAACCCATTGTGTCAACTTTAAAGCCCAGATTAAGTTATGGTGTGAATGGAAATATAGCTGGAATTACACCTTACCATGCTCAAGGAGAATATGACCTTGCAACTATTTATAGGGGACGCCCGACAGCACTGATCACACGAATGAAAAATAATGACCTAAAATGGGAAGAGTCGAGAACTATTAATTTAGGTTTTGATTTGGGCTTTGTAGAGAACAGATTTAATGTGTTGTTTGATATGTACAAGAGACAGACTGATAATCTGTTAACCAGTTATTTCCTTCCGAAAGAAACAGGTTTTACAAGTGTTCTTACAAATTATGGAAGTCTAGAAAATAAAGGTGTGGAGTTGGCTGTTTCAGCTAATATAATTCAAGCGAAAAAAAGAAACGACTTGTCTGTGGATTTGGATTTCAACCTGGCACATAATAGAAATAAAATCATTAAGCTACCGGATAATGGCAATGAAAACAATCGTGTGGGTGGAATTTATATTTATGACAGGGCTATTGGAGATTATATTTGGGCTGGTGGACTACAAGAGGGGCAGAGCCTCGGTGATTTGTTTGCATACAGACAATTAGGGATTTATGCAACAGATGAAGAGGCTACCGAAGCTCCTTTAGATAATATAATGACGATTCCGGACAAAACAAAATACGGAGGGGACGTAATTTGGGACGACGTAGATGGTAATGGAGTTATTGATGACCGCGACAGGGTAAAAGTAGGAAATATATATCCTGATTTGACGGGTGGAGTGAATGCCAATGTTCAATATGCCGGACTTTCATTGGGTATTCGTACCGACTTTGCAATAGGCCATACCATATACAATCAATCTCGGGAAAGGTATTTAGGTCAAATGCAAGGTGATATGAATACGCTTAAAGAAGTTAATAATTCTTGGCAAAAACCCGGAGATGTTACGGATGTTCCAAGATATTGGTTTGCGGATCAGCAGGCACAAATGAATTTGTCAAGAGGTAACTCTGAAAACTATGAAAAGGGAGACTATCTTGCCATTCGCGAAGTTACACTTAGATATAATATGCCAAAACAGTTATTGCAAAAAACTCCTTTAAAAGATGTTACACTTTCGGTTACCGGAGCAAACTTGACTTATCTTACGAACTACAGAGGACTCGCACCTGAAGAGGGAGGAACCGACAATGGGCGATATCCTTTATCGAGAACATATACTTTTAACATCAATGTAAAATTTTAATAGCGTACAGCCATGAGAAAGATTTTGATATTATTATTGATCAGCGGACTTTTTTTAGCCTGCGATTTAGATACAACGCCGATAAGTTCGATTTCTGTTGATTCGTTTTGGAAAACGGAAGATGATGCTATAGCTGGCATGGAAGGGATGTATAGCCGCTTTAGGGCAATTACTAATAGTGATTATTATGCTTGGGGTGCCGGAAGAAGCGATGAGATAGGTTATGGATACGAGGCAGCGACTGGTTTTAGCTTTTTATTTGAAAACTTATTAAGTGACGTTAATTCGGGTCCTGATTGGCGCGTGCTTTATTCCGTAGTCAATGATGCCAATTCGGTGATAAGTTTTGTTCCGGACATTTCTTTCAAGAGTGATGCACAAAAGAACAATACCTTAGCCCAAGCTTATGCTATGCGAGCATTTACCTATTTTATTTTAGCAAGGGTATGGGGAGATGTTCCGATTTCAACAGAACCTGTGGATAAATTTAGTCCATCCTCATCCGATTCATATAAAATAAGAGAAGATGTCGGCAAAGTTTTCACCTTGATCAAAGAAGATATTGACAAAGCCTTGGAGTTATTCGGTGATGACGATACCTATCCGGCCGGAAGAGCTTATTGGTCAAAACCGGCAGTAAATGCATTAAAAGGTGATGTTTACTTGTGGACAGGTAAGTTAATGGATGGAGGTGATGCCGATATTGAAATAGCATTACAAGCTTTGCAGGACATTCAAGAAACGGATGTACAGTTGCTACCTGTGTATGATAATGTGTTTAGACAGAAAGGCAATAGAGAAGTACTGTTTGCTATCAATTATGCTCTCAATGAGGCGGGTGATAATTTTGCCGATATGATGTATATTCGCAATGAAGATATTCCATTAGATGCAGAAACCGTTGGCAAAAGATTAGTAGGCACAGGCGGAGGACATAGCCGATGGGCACCCTCACAGGCATTAAGAAGTGAATTTACAAATGATGATCTTAGAAAAAATATAACTTTTGCCGAATTATGGGTAACTCGCAACGGTGTTCGCCAGTTACATACAGCAGTAGCCTTAAAATACAAAGGGATTCTCTACGGAAATCAGCGAAGATTTTTAGATGATGTTATTATTTATCGCTATGCAGATGTATTGCTCTTAATTGCCGAAGCTAAAAACGCATTGAATCAAAATCCCGAAACAGAGATAAATGCAGTAAGGCAAAGAGCGTATGGAGCAAAATACAATGCTTATAAATTTACCTCAACCACAAAAGAAGAAAACGACAAGCAAATTCTAAAAGAACGTAAATTAGAATTAGCCTTAGAAGGAAAACGTTGGTGGGATTTGATACGATTTGATAAAGTTTTTGAAATGGTGCCTTCCATGGCCGGAAAAACAAAAGATCATTTTTTATTTCCGCTTTCGACAGAAACCATGACTTACAACAGTAAATTAGAACAAAACAAAGCATATAAAAAATAAGTTTTTGAAGTAGAGATGGAACTTAGAAAAAGCGCGTATATAGTCTTGTTTGTATCTGTATTGTTGGGAGTTTTATCGGCTTGTAATAAAAACGACATTAAACCTTTTAATCCCAATAATCCTGATGCTCCAACCGGTGGTATTACTCCATATGAATTTGTTTTTAAAAACAATAGAGAAGGGTATGTCTGCTACAGGGTACCTGCTATACTTCAAGCTCCAAACAAAGACATATTAGTTTTCATTGAAGCTCGGAAAAATAGCTGTGCGGATGGTGGAAATTTGGATGTTGGTATGAAGCGCAGTACAGATGGAGGAGAAACCTGGTCTGACCTCCAAATATTGGTTGACAGAGGTGAAGAAAGAGCAGGTAATATAGCTACTGTTGTAGATTATTTAGATCCAAATCATCCGGAAGGGAGGATATTCTTGATCTACCATACCTCAACGGGGTATAGAGATAAAAACAATAAAGCAAACAGAATACATGAGATTTGGTATAAAACCAGTGTCGATAATGGTCATACCTGGAGTAAAGAAGTAAATATTTCTACATCAGTTCACAGACCGATGGCACCGGATTATGACCCGAGCTATAATTTTCCGGAAGATTGGAGAGCAAATGTCATAGGACCGGCTGCAGGGCTACAAATTAAAAATGGACCCAATAAGGGAAGGCTTTATGTAGCTGCTCATCATTCGGTAGGAAGCACTGCTGTTCCTTTTAGTAATCAGTACTCACACGGATTTTACAGTGATGACCACGGTAAAACATGGAAAGTTTCGCTGCCTATTGAGATGCCTTGTCTTGATGAAAGTACGGCTGCGCAACTGCCTGATGGTTCAATTCTTCAAAACTCAAGATATAACCTACAGAGCGATTTTTCAAATCAACCGATAGAAACTAAATATAGAGTTTTATGTCTTAGTAAAGATGGGGGACATACTTGGGAAAAACCGGCATTTAATCATGAGTTACCTTCACCGGTATGTCAAGGTGATATGATTGATGTGGAATATAAGGGGAAACATTATTTGTTGTTTTCACACCCTGACAGTCAAGAGTTGAGGGTCAATATGACAATTTTCGCCAGTGGAGACGATGGTAAAACCTGGCCCTACAAGTTAAAAATAGATAAGGGACCCGGGGCATATTCTGCCATTGTGCAGTTGGATGAAGAAACTATTGGGCTTATTTATGAGTACGGGAATACAGGTGGAATTTTATTCGCTAAAGTTAAGTTGGGTGATATTATCAAGTAATTATTCGTAATAAACATGGATGTAAAGCTATTATATAATTTCAAATTGTTATTGGACGGGAAAGAGATAACCGATCAGGCATTAATAATTGAAAACGGCAGAATAAAAGAAGTTCTCCCTACTGTTACAATACTAAAGACTTTTTCCGGTAAAACCTTTGATTTCCAAAATGATTATTTAGTTCCCGGATTTGTTGACCTGCATGTAAATGGAGGAAACAGTCATTTCTTTACAAAAGATCTTTCCGTTGAAGCTTTTGATACCATCTATCTTGAACATGTGAAGCGTGGCAATACATCCATACTCCCAACTGTAATCAGTACCACCTTTGAAAATACGCTTAAAGCTGTAGAAGTTACGCGCGAGAGTATGAGAGGAAAAGAAGGTGGTATGCTGGGATTACATTTGGAAGGTCCTTATATCAATACATTACAGAAAGGAGTACATAAGCTTGACTATATACGTCCGCCGGGTGATGATGAAATTAATGAATTACTCCGGATAGGTGATGGAGTTATCAAGAAAATGACCATTGCACCCGAATTTTTTTCAGCGAAGACCATTAAAAAAATCACAGAGCATGGAATTATTCTTTCTGCGGGACATACTGCTTGTACGGTAGAACAAGCTTTGGATGCTTTTAAAGCGGGTGTAAGCTGCATAACACACATTTTTAATGCCATGCCTTCATTGAAAGGGCGAGAACCCGGTTTGGTCGGAGCTGCTTTGCTTGACGATACAGTTTATGCCGGGATTATCGGAGATGGTCAGCACGTTAAAAATATCTCCATACAACTGATGCACAAATGCATGCAAGACAGACTGTTCCTTGTAACGGATGCTACAATGATAGGAGCTACCGATATGAATTTAGACGGTGTGCTATACTACCATAGTAAAGAAAGCTTTGTCAATGAGAAAGGTGATTTGGCCGGTTCCAACATCACGATGCACGATGCTGTGATCAACTGTGTGAAAAATGGAGGTTTTTCTCTTGAAACTGCGGTGAGAATGGGTACGGAAATCCCCATGAAGGTGATGGGAATTAAAAATTATGGAAAAATTGCTCAAGGCTATGCTGCCGATTTACTCAGATTAGGTAAAAAAGATTTGGAATTGAAAAGTGTGATAAAATCCGGAAAATTTGTAAGTGAATAATTATGAAACGTTTGATGGCTGTTTATATATTGATTGTTGTTGGTGCAGTCCCTTTGGTGTTTGCTCAAACGGTTTACAGAGTAAATCCTGCCTCTACACAGCAGGAAGATGGGTTAACGTGGAGTTCGGGATTTAAAACCATTGGGGCTGCTTTAAATGCTGCAGGTGATACTTCTCCTACTGCAATTGAGATATGGGTAAAAGCAGGCACCTATCAAGAAGCACCTTTCTGGTTAAGAAATAATGTGAACATCTATGGTGGTTTTTTGGGAAATGAAACTTATAGAGATGCCCGCGATTGGGAAAATAATATCACTAAACTTTTTCCGGAAAGTAACGGAAAGCGAATTATCATCAGACACACAGCTGTTACAGTAAAAAATGGAGTGTTGGACGGATTTTTTTTGACAGGAGTCAGTGGTACACAAGCTGTTTTTATGAATAGTGGCAATAAACTTAAAAACTGCATCATATATAACAATTCCAATCCGGGTAATGGTGGAGCCGTGTACATGGATAGCGGAGCTACAATAGAAAACTGTATCATAAGAGATAATTATTCAGGTAACAATGGTGGAGGAGTTGCAGGAGGGCATGATAATGGTATGGGACCGGTCAGGATCATTAACTGTGAAATTATTAGTAATGCATCTGCAGGAGACGGTGGTGGTGTATATGCCTGGGATTACAATTTAGAAATATACAATACGCTGATAGCAAACAACACTTCCGGAGGCAGAGGAGGAGCACTTCGTTTGGCAACACCCTCTCAAAAAGCAAATATAGTAAACTGTACGGTTGTAAATAATCTGTCCGGAGAAGGAAAAGAAGGAGGAATGTGTCTTTCAACAATCAATAATAATGTTGTTTTTGTAACCAATACTATCATATATGGTAATAGGGCAGGGGAGCAAATCAGCAATCTTAATCTTAATCCCAAAGTTTCAATTTCTTATACAGGGATAGAGGATTTACCGACAGAGCTGAACAACAATAATAATATAGATTTGACGGAAAATCAATTTGTAAATCCTACTCAGTTTGTCGGCAGAGAAGTTTCTCCCATCATTAATTCACCAATTTTTATTTACCAAAATAATACCGAAGGTTATGCGTGTTATCGAGTACCGGCAATAACCAAGGCACCCAATGGTGATATATTGGCTTTTGCGGAAGCACGAAAAAACAGTTGTGACGACATAGGGGATTTGGATGTAGTAATGAAACGCAGTACCGATGGAGGAATTACCTGGTCTAACTTAGAACTGTTAGTTGACAGAGGGGAAGATAGAGCCGGTAATATAGTTGCTGTTGTAGATTATTTAGACCCGAGATACCCACAAGGAAGAATATTTTTGGTCTATCATACTTTAACTGCTTATACCAATATACAGGGTCAACTCAGATACGTATTTGAAGTTTGGTATAAAACCAGCGTTGATGATGGATATACTTGGGGAGAAGCTGTGAATATTACAACATCTGTTCATAGACCTTATGCACCTGATTATAATCCGGAATACAACTTTACAGATTTTTGGCCCAGTATGGTAACCGGACCTTCGGCAGGTTTACAGATTAGAAGTGGAGCAAAGAAAGGAAGACTTTTCATATCCTCATATCACACAGTAGGAAGTACTACAATACCTTATAGTAATAGCTATGCTAATGGTTTTTATAGCGATGACCATGGTGATACGTGGCAGCTTTCTCCTTCCATAGCTATGCCTTATGGGAATGAAAGTACTGTGGCGCAGTTAGCAGACGGTTCTATTTTAGAAAATTTTAGGTACCAAGTTCAGAAAGATTTCAGCAATCAACCCATAGAAACGAAATATAGAGCACTATGTCTAAGTACGGATGGAGGTAACAGTTGGGGTGAAGCCTACCTGAACAACGACCTTCCCACACCGGTTTGTCATGGTTCTATGATTGATGTTGAATATCTGTGTAATCATTATTTATTATTCTCTCATCCTAATAATCAGGAAAGAAGAATAAATATGACAATTTTTGCCAGTGCGGATAATGGTGTAACCTGGCCCAAAAAATTTTTGATAAGTGAAGGTCCGGGTTCTTATTCTGCATTGATAAAATTAGATTACGAAACCGTAGGGTTGATGTATGAATACGGAGACAAGGGTGGGATAGTCTATAGGTCTGTAAAAATAAAAGATATTTTAAATTAAACTCATGTTGTCAGTGTCCTGTATGTTTTCAAAATGTAAAAACTTGGAATAAACACAATAATTTGTATTACAACTATTTTTATTATTAACATTTAAATTTAAAGAAAATGGCAAAAAAATTATTCTTAACAATTATGCTTGTTTGCAGTACATTATTCGTATCTGCTCAAACAACGGTTTATCGGGTAAACAAAGCATCAACACAAACGGAAGACGGTTTAACCTGGGATTCGGGATTTAAGACTATTGGAGCTGCTTTAGCTGCAGCCGGAGATGCATCTCCGACGGTAATTGAGATTTGGGTAAAGGCTGATACTTATCAGGAAGCTCATTTCTGGCTAAGAAACAATGTACATATTTTTGGAGGATTTTTAGGAACAGAAACCAACAGAGATGACCGTAACTGGCAAAATAACGCTACAATCCTAAAACCTTCAGCGGCAGGACAACGTATAATCATCAGACATAGTGGCACATCCGTTAAAAATGGTGTGCTGGATGGTTTTACTTTAACAGGAGCAGATGGTATATGGACAGCGTACCTTAATGCCGGGAATATTGTCAGAAACTGTACCTTTAAGGACAATAATTCAGGTACATATAACGGAGGTGCAATTTATTTGGGTAGTGGTTCTACATTAGAAAACTGCGTTGTAAAAGACAATATTTCCGGTGGTAGCGGTGGAGGAGTTGCCGGTGGACACGCACAGCAAAAAGATATGCCTATTAAGATTATAAACTGTGAAATTGTTAATAATGTATCAACAGGCGATGGTGGCGGTGTATATATTGGCAGTTATACCTTAGAAATGTACAATACATTAATAGCCAACAACACTTCTGGAGCAAGAGGAGGAGGATTCCGTTTTGAAACACCGCCGCAGCAATCGAAAATAACAAACTGTACGGTAGTAAATAATGAATCCGGTTCAGAAAAAGAAGGAGGAATGTATCTTTCAACCATCAATGGCGAAGTTGTCTATGTAACTAATACTATTATGTACGGTAATAGAGAAGCAGGAGGTAACGTGAGCAATGTTAATGTTAATGAAAATGTTTCGATTTCTTATACCGGAATAGAGGAGTTGCCTGTAGAATTAAACGGTAATAACAATATAAATTTAACTGCTAATCAATTTGTTAGCCCAACGGCATTTTCGGGTAAGATTATTCCATCTCCTACTTACGATTGGAGTTTGCTATCCACTTCCGATTGTGTAAATGCAGGCGACAATTCAGCCGTGTCCGGGACAGTTGATCTTGCCGGTAATGACAGAATTCAGAAAGGGACAGTTGATTTGGGAGCCTATGAAAGTCCCCATGGCGTTAGCGTAGGTTCAGACAAAGAGGAATTTTTTGTTTCAGGTTCGGCATACTTTAACAGTATGGGGCGTTCTTTTGTTTTCCCCGACAAAGCATCAAATGTTGAGGTTTACAATTTACAGGGCGTGAAGGTATTTGAAGCAACAGAACTTGTAGGGAATGTTTCTGCTGATTTCGTAAAAACCGGTGTGTATATTCTCAAATACAGAGCAAACGACAGTTTATTCCAACAAAAGTTCATTGTTTATTAAGATTGATCATACCAATAATTTTGTAACAGCAAAATAGACTTCACTTCTATTCCCAAGCTCTACCCTGACTGCATTTTGGATAAGAGCCTGGGAATGGAAAAATTCAATTACTTATACTTTTTTAATGCCAAATAAAATAAAACTACTCCTGCTTATTTCGTTGCTGTTTTTATCTTATTCATTGGATGCAAAGATAAAAGTAGCCTGCGTCGGTAATAGCGTTACTTATGGGGCAACCATCGAAAACAGAGAGAGTAACAGCTATCCGGCACAGTTGCAACAAATGCTTGGAGATGAATATTTGGTAGGGAATTTCGGGAGAAGTGGTGCTACTCTTCTCGAGAAGGGACACAGACCTTACATCAAACAAGATGAATACAAAGCCTCGTTGGAATTCAATCCCGATATTGTTGTCATTCATCTGGGACTGAATGATACCGACCCAAGAAACTGGCCGAACTACAGGGGTGATTTTCTTGGTGACTATCTCAGGTTAATTGGCAGTTATCAAGAGAAAAACAAAAAAGCAACCGTTTATGTTTGTCGTCTAACTCCTGTTTTTGACGGGCATCCGCGCTTTAAGTCAGGCACCTATACCTGGTACCTCCAAATACAAGACGAAATAGAGAAAGTGGCTCAGTTTGCCAAAGTGCAAGTTATAGATTTAAACGAAGATTTAGCTTCACGATTTGATTTGCTGCCCGACAATGTGCATCCCAACTGTGAAGGAGCTAAGATTATTGCTCAACGCGTTTACTCATCCATAACCGGAGATTTTGGGGGATTGCAATTACCGGAAATATTTTCAAATAATATGGTGCTGCAAAGAGAAAAGGTGCTGTTGATAAAAGGGAGAGCAGATGCAAATGCTGAAGTTCTATTGGAGTTTGGTACTATTCGCCGTAGCACAAAGGCAGGATTTCAGGGACATTGGTCAATGGAGCTTCCCGCAATGCAGGCAGACAATAAGGGAAAAACATTATCAATCAGGTCAAAAGATAAAACATGCCGATTTGATGATGTTGTAGTTGGTGATGTTTGGCTCTGCTCGGGACAATCCAATATGGAGTTTCCTTTCAAGGAATCGGCAAATTACATCGAGAAGAAAAACTCGATTAATTCAGCAGTTCGCTTATTTCATATGAAGCCTATAGCTCGAACCGATAATTCGGAATGGGACACAACTGTACTTCAACAGGTAAATAACCTGAAATATTTCAAGCCTACATCCTGGACTGTCCAAAATACAACTGACAATGCTGAGTTCTCAGCCATTGGAATTATTTTCGGTTCAATTTTAGCCGACTCACTGGATATTCCTATCGGACTTATTCAGAATGCTGTAGGAGGCTCACCACAAGAAGCCTGGATTTCCAGACCCTTTTTAGAGAAAGACCCGGCTTTGGTTGATGTTTTATCGGATTTTTATTCCAATGACAGAATTCAGGATTGGTGTAGAGGAAGAGCAAAGAAGAACATAAGCTTAAGTAATAATAAACAGCAACGTCATCCTTATCAGCCGGCATATTTGTACGAGGCAGGCATCAGACCGTTAAATCAATTTCCAATAAAAGGCATTATCTGGTATCAAGGCGAGTCAAATGCTCACAATGTGGAATATTACAAATTGCTTTTTCACACTTTTGTGGAGAATGTCAGGGATGAGTGGGGAGAAGGGATACCCCTGATTTACGCGCAGCTTTCTTCAATCAATCGCCCCAGTTGGTCCTACTTTAGAGCTGCTCAGCGTGATTTGCAAAATGAAATCAATAATACTTACATGGTGGTAACATCGGACTTGGGGGATTCTTTGGATGTACATCCCAAGCAAAAGTACGAGATTGGAGAAAGGATGTCTAAAGTTGCATTGGCAAAAATCTACAACAAGAATATTGAATACAGTGGTCCGTGTGTTCAGTCATACCGTGTTAAAGGGGATGAAGTTACAATCAATTTTTTACACGGAGAAAAGCTTCAACCCTCATCAGGAGGTAATATAATCGGTTTTGAGATAATGGGAGAAGACGGATTGTACCATCCGGCACAAGTTGTTTCGATGCAAAACAACACCTTATATCTCCGGTCGTGTAAGGTGAATAATCCCGTTGCCGTTCGGTATGGCTGGCAAGCATTTACACGAGCTAATCTGGTTAATGCCGGACGACTGCCGGCATCAACCTTTGAAATTAAATTAAAATAAAATATCAGAGATATGAAATTCGAAAAAATTAATGGATTAATCAATGCTCCATTTACCCCATTTTACAAAAATGGCGAGGTAAATTATGAACCTATTGAAGCCTATGCCAAAATGCTAGCTAAAAACGGTCTTAAAGGCGTGTTTATCAACGGCTCATCCGGTGAAGGATATATGCTTACCGTTGAGGAACGGATCAAGTTGGCTGAAAAATGGATGTCCGTTGCACCGAAGGATTTCAAAGTCATCGTGCACGTGGGCAGTACTGTTGTGCGCGACAGTCGTAGGCTGGCTGAGCACGCACAAAAAATAGGAGCTTTCGGTACGGGTGCCATGGCATCTCCGTTTCCCAAAGTGGGCAGGGTGGAGGAGTTGGTAAAATACTGTGAAGAAATTGCTTCCGGAGCACCCAAATTACCTTTTTATTTCTACCATATTCCGGCTTTAAGCGGTGTATTTCTTCCTATGCTTTCCTTCCTGCAAGCTGCCGACGGACGCATCCCCAACCTTGCCGGCATCAAGTACACTTTTGAAAGCATCTATGAATACAATCAGTGCATGCTTTACAAAAACGGCAAGTATGACATGCTGCACGGACAGGACGAAACCATTCTTCCTGCTTTGGCCATGGGAGGTGCACGTGGCGGAATCGGGGGAACTACAAACTACAACGGCCGTGAGCTTGTAGGCATAATCGAAGCCTGGGATAAAGGAGATTTGGAGGTGGCACGTGAAAAGCAAAATTTTGCACAGGATGTCATCAATGTGATTGTGAATTACCGCGGAAATATTGTAGGTGGAAAACGGATCATGAAACTGATTGGGTTGGATTTGGGTGAGAACAGGACTCCGTTTCGCAATATGACCCGGGAGGAGGAGTCCTCCATGCGAAAAGAGTTGGAAGTCATTAACTTCTTTGAACGTTGTAATCAATTATAAAGTAAAGATATATGAAGCTGTCGGAAGAAAACAAAAGATATATAGAGGACTGGTCAAAATTGTATTATGATGACCTTGTGAATGACATTTTGCCTTTTTGGTTAAAAAACGGGCTTGACACCGTGAATGGAGGTTTTTACACATGCTTAAACAGAGACGGAACGCTTATGGACACGACCAAATCGGTTTGGTTTCAAGGGCGTGCCGGGTTTGTTTTTGCCTATGCGTATAACAATATTGAGAAAAAACCGGAATGGCTTGCGGCATCTAAATCAGCCATTGAGTTTTTGGAAAAATACTGTTTCGATACAGATGGACGCATGTATTTTGAAGTTACAGGTGATGGAATATCATTGCGGAAAAGGCGGTATATTTACTCAGAAACATTTGCAACCATGGCAATGGCCGAGTATTCCATTGCCTCAGGCGAAAGGATGTATGCTCAAAAGGCGCTCAACCTTTTTAAACTTATCTTGAAATATACAAATACACCCGGACTCTTGGAACCTAAATATCTTGATACACTTCAAATGCGCGGACATGCATTGAGTATGATCTTACTCAATATTGCTTTTCGCATCAGGAAGGCCATATCCGACGATATTTTGGATAAGCAAATTCAACAATCGATTGATGATATCGAAGGATATTGTATGAAACCTGAATACAAAGCCTTATTAGAGGTTGTAGGTATGGATGGCGAGTTGATTGACACCAATATGGGACGAACCATTAATCCGGGACATTGTATAGAAACGTCCTGGTTTATTTTAGAAGAAGCGAAATACCGTCATTGGGATCCACATTTGATAAAACTTGCGACAACAATTCTTGATTGGTCATGGGAATGGGGTTGGGATAAAGAGTTTGGCGGCATCATCAATTATCGGGATTGCAAGGGTTTACCCAGTCAGAATTACGATCATGATATGAAATTCTGGTGGCCCCAAAATGAGACCATAATTGCCACGCTATATGCTTATCTTGCTACCGGCAATGAAAAATACTTAGACCGGCATCGTCAAATCAGCGACTGGACTTACAAGCATTTTCCGGATAGAGAATTTGGGGAATGGTACGGATATTTGCATAGAGACGGCAGTGTGTCACAACCGGCAAAGGGAAATCTGTTTAAAGGTCCTTTCCATATTCCGAGGATGATGATTGTCGCTCACAGACTTTGTAATGAAATACTGGAAAAAAACTTGGAGATTGAAGAAAAATCAAGCTCAAATCACCATCCGAAAGCTGATAAACATTCCATTGTGAGTTCCTTGTAAGCTTCACAGGTTTGGTTCATTCCATCAAGCTAAGGAATATATCACACGAACATGTATTAAATCAGTTCGTCAAGGGTTCTATTACGACAACTTTAAAAAATAAATTATCATCCTTATGCAAAACAAAAAAAATTATCCCTGGCTGGTTGTTGCTTTATTGTGGATAGTGGCATTGCTGAATTACTTGGATAGGCAGATGCTCTCAACCATGAAAAATGCCATGATGGTGGACATAACCGAACTTCAGTTGGCAGAAAACTTCGGGATTCTGATGTCTGTCTTCTTGTATATCTATGCCTTTATGAGTCCGGTTGCCGGAACCATTGCCGATAGAATAAACCGAAAGTGGCTGATTGTCGGAAGCTTGTTTGTCTGGTCGGCCGTCACCTACGGGATGGGAATGGCAACCACCTACAACCAGCTTTTGGTGTTGCGCTCACTAATGGGTGTGAGTGAAGCACTCTACATCCCTGCAGCCTTATCCATGATTGCCGATTATCACACGGACAAAACACGCTCGCTGGCTGTCGGCATTCACATGACAGGACTATATATGGGACAAGCCTTAGGGGGATTTGGTGCCACGGTGGCAGACAGATTTGGGTGGCATGCCACGTTTCACTGGTTTGGAATAGTGGGGATGGTTTATGCTGTTATACTCATCGTATTGCTGCACGATAAAAAACGAGAACCGATGCTTCCTCAAACAGCGGGAATGGCAAGGGGTACCAAAAAGAACAGTATTCCATTCTTGAAAGGACTGGGGATGCTGTTTGGAAACATAGCTTTTTGGGTTATCTTGTTTAACTTTGCTGCTCCCAGCCTTCCCGGATGGGCTACCAAGAATTGGCTTCCGACCCTGTTTTCGGAAAGTCTGAACCTGCCGATGGCAAAGGCAGGCCCGATGGCAACCATCACCATCTCCATCTCTTCCTTTATCGGGGTGATGATTGGCGGACCGTTGTCAGACCGCTGGGTTCAAAAAAACCTGCGGGGAAGGATTTATACCGGAGCGATCGGCTTGAGCCTGATGGTTCCCTCGCTTATCTTGATGGGAACAGCCTCTTCCATGATTCCCGTCATCAGTTCAGCTCTGTTGTTTGGCGTAGGCTACGGCATGTTTGATACGAACAACATGCCCATTCTCTGTCAGTTTGTACCATCAAGACTGCGTGCAACAGCCTATGGGTTTATGAACATGATAGGTGTGTTTGCAGGAGCTGCTGTAACGCAAGTGCTTGGAAGGATCACCGATGATGGTAACCTGGGATTCGGATTTGCCGTATTGGCTGTAGTTGTTCTGCTTGCCCTGGCAATGCAACTGATTTTCTTAAGACCAAAGGTGCAAAATATGGAGTGATATTTTTTATCACGACCAATCAAAAACTGTAATACAACATAACAAACTATGCGAAAATATTTTTTTCTATTGTCGTTTATCTTACTATTGTCAAAGTCATATGCTCAAAACAGCATTTATGTTTATGAGCCTCGTGTTCCAATTTTGATTAACAATACGGACAACGTGCTGGCATATGTAAGGGTTGTTTCAGAGAACTACCAAAATCTAAATCACATTGATTTGGAGTTTGATGAGAACGTAAACCTTAAAAACATCCAATCTCTTCGTTTGTTTTATTCCGGAACGGAAGCCGACCAACGAAAGGGCGAAATTCTTTATTCTCCAGCAAACTTATTGAAGTATGGGAAAGCTGTTTCATCTTATTCCATCCTGCAGGATGAACGAAAGAACCCTAAAAGCAGTGTGAGACTTGTGGCAAATCAAAATCTATTTCCCGGAATTAATTACTTTTGGATCAGCATCCAACTGAAAAAGAATACACCGGTTCTCACCCAAATTGCTTCAAAAATCACCAACATCGCCATGGATGGAGCAAACACGCCTTTTGAAATTAAATCCATGCGGCAAACAAGACGTGTGGGATTGAAGATAAGAGGTGGAGGCGATGACGGTATAGCGGCGTTCAGAATACCCGGGCTGGCTACCTCCAACCGAGGTACGCTGTTGGCAGTGTACGATGTGCGTTATAATTCAAGCATTGACCTTCAGGAGCATATAGACGTTGGGTTAAGCCGCAGTACAAATGGTGGTCAAAGCTGGGAAAAGATGCGCATTCCCATTTCTTTTGGCGAGTATGACGGACTGCCCGTTGGTCAGAACGGAGTTGGTGATCCGGCTATTTTGGTAGATGAGAAAACCGGAGCAATATGGATTGCGGCTGTTTGGACTCACGGCATGGGAAATCGCAGAGCCTGGACTAATTCTTTGCCCGGCATGAGCCCCAAAGAAACCGGACAGTTGGTGTTGGTGAAAAGCGAAGATGATGGAAGGACATGGTCAAGCCCCATCAATATAACCTCGCAAGTGAAAGATCCTTCATGGCGATTGCTACTACAAGGTCCCGGGCGGGGCATTGCAATGGGAGACGGAACCTTAGTTTTTGCCTCTCAGTTTATAGATTCATTAAAGATGCCTCATGCAGGAATTATGTACAGCAAAGACCATGGTCTGACCTGGAAAATCAGTAATCCTGCAAGAAGCAATACCACGGAAGCACAGGTTGTAGAAGTAAAACCTGGTGAACTGATGCTCAATATGCGCGATAACAGGGGTGAAAGCAGAGCGATCAGCACTACAACTGATTTTGGTGAAACCTGGACGGAACACCCTTCCAATCGTTCATCTTTGAAAGACCCTGTCTGCATGGCAAGCTTGATAAAGGTAGATGCAAAAGACAATGTGTTTAACAAAGATGTTCTTTTGTTTTCAAATCCCAATATGATTAAAGGGCGACGAAACATCACCATTAAAGCCAGCTTGGATTATGGTATGACCTGGCATGATGCCAACCAGCTCCTTCTGGATGAAGACCCCGGATGGGGCTATAGCTGCCTTACCATGATTGACAGAGAAACAGTCGGAATTCTTTATGAAAGCAGCGTGGCTGATATTACATTTCAGGCAATAAAACTTTCAGATATTATCTTGAAGCTAACGCATTAATCATGAAAATAAAACATATCGTAAATTTATTAATAGTTACTTTTCTCTTTTTAAGTTGTACTCCAATGAAAAAAACAGAACATCATAACATAAAACTAACAGAAGTTACACCCATACCAAGTTCATTGGGTGGTATTTCAAAAGGTATATCTGCATCATTTGCGGGGTTTTTGGACAATAATTTAGTTGTGATCGGCGGTTGTAATTTTCCTGAAATTCCGGCAGCACAAAAAGGAAAAAAAGTTTTCTACAAAGATATTTTGATGTTAAAAAGCGGCGCTTGGATCAAAATCGGAAATTTACCGCAAGAGCTGGCTTATGGCGTCAGTATTACAACTACAGATGCCATATTCTGCATAGGTGGTCAAAATAATGAAATTAGTTCCTCTGCTGTTTATAAAATTTCATTTGAAAAACAAAAGCATCACGCCATCGTGGAAGAGTTGCCCAATTTGCCCGTAACATTCGATAATGGAGCCGGAGCCATGCTTGATAATTCCATTTATATAGCAGGTGGCAACCAAAACGGCTCAGCTTCCTCTGATGTATGGCTTTTAGATTTAGATTTGGGAAACGGCTGGGTTCCAGCTCCCCCATTGCCTGTAAAAGGAGGTTTGGTGCAGCCTGTTGCAGCCGGCACAACAAGCAAGTTGTATGTTATCGGCGGTTTTGTACCACCGTTAAACGATGTTTTGTGTGAAGTGAATCATGCTGTTTGGTCATACGCACCATTGCATGCATCGACCTGGGAAGAGAAACAGCCATTCCTAATCAACGAAGCAAAGATGTCTTTAAGTGGGAGTGCGGCAGCTGTGATCAGAGATAGTTTAATTCTATTTGTCGGAGGGGTCAATAAATCCGTTTTTGAATATGCCATGAACAGGAATATTTATCTCTCTCAAGCCAAGGAGGACAACAACGACAAACTGGTCGAGCAACTCCTCAAAGAAGCAGGTGAATACATGCATCACGAACCGGATTGGTATCGATTCAACAATCACCTGTGGCTTTATCATATCCATTCAAATTCCTGGTCCGACTTAGGTGCATTTCCCGAACTGGCTTTGGCTGGTACTTCTCTTGCCGTTAAAAACCATGAAGTTTACATCATAAACGGCGAAACAAAACCGGGAATACGAACACCTAAGATATGGAGGGTGGAATTTCCGGAATGATCCCAATTGAATATTTGTTTTGAGACAGCCCCATAAATATGAGCGATTCTTAACGCTGTTCTCACTTATTTTTTGGTTCACCAGACAAGGTCGGTTGCGTCCTGCAACATTTTGACATCGTGGTACCGCACCGCGAAACTCGGAACTCGGAACACGTACCGAGGAACCCGGACCCCGCACCGCGTGAACTCGGAGCCCGCACCGCGCACCCCGCACCGCGAAACACGTGCACTTCCCCACTCATACGGTAGCACTGCTGGGAATGATAAAATACGCCTTTGAAAAAATATTTGGTTTTTTACTTGTTTAATAAACAAAAGTTTATTACGTTTGTAGCGTCAAAGAGAAAAAACAACTAAACCTAAAACTTAATGAAAAAGTACATTTCAAAGCAACGA